>MDTC01186644.1_pt1 | contig 36631 bp, 28 predicted proteins | sample 811181 | NCBI WGS metagenome assembly MDTC01 (sample SAMN05326644, study PRJNA326480) | marine metagenome | isolation source: seawater | place: Pacific Ocean: North | collected 2011
AGATGAGATCTCTTTTAAAGGTCGTTAAAGACGATAACGTTGATAGGCTACAGGTGTAAAGTCAGTGATGGCAAAGCCGAGTAGTACTAATTACCTGTATGCTTTTAATAATGACACTTTGTTATGTGCTTATGGTTATTAAATTGAAATACTACGATATTTAACTTACGGTGACTATTGCAATAGGGTCCACCTCTTCCCATTCCGAACAGAGAAGTTAAGCCTATTTGCGCAGATGGTACTAGGGTAATACCTGGAAGAGTATGTCGTCGCCACTTTTAAAAAAACCTCCTTTAAGGGGGTTTTTTTTTGCCTTTTTTTTAACATAATTATTTATATAATACTGTTTTAGTTATTTTCGTTTTTAAAATATAATTATGCCAAAAGATTCTTCTGTAAATTCAATTCTTATTATTGGAAGTGGTCCAATAGTAATTGGTCAAGCGTGCGAATTTGATTATTCTGGCTCTCAAGCCTCAAGGTCCTTAAGAGAAGAAGGAATTGAGGTTACACTTATTAACTCAAATCCTGCTACTATAATGACTGATAAAGTTGTAGCTGACAACATTTATCTACTTCCACTTGAAGTTCAATCAATTCGTAAAATTCTTGAGTCTCATAAAATTGATGCTGTTTTGCCAACTATGGGTGGACAGACTGCTTTAAATCTTTGTATTGAATGTAGTGATATAGGCCTTTGGGATGAGTTTAACGTAGATATTATTGGTGTTGATATAGATGCTATAGAAATAACAGAAAACAGACAAGCATTTAGAAAGTTAATGGGAGAAATTGATGTGCCTATGGCACCCCAATTGACAGCAAAATCATTTTTACAAGGTAAAGAAATTGCGCAAGAATTTGGTTTTCCTCTGTGTATTAGACCTTCATACACTTTAGGTGGTTCTGGTGCATCTTTTGTTCATAATGAAGACGAATTTGAAAGTTTATTAACTCGCGGTCTTCATGCTTCTCCAATACACGAAGTAATGATTGATAAGGCTGTAGTTGGTTGGAAAGAATTTGAATTAGAACTGTTAAGAGATAAAAATGACAATGTTACAATTATTTGTTCAATTGAAAACATGGATCCGATGGGTATTCATACTGGAGATTCAATCACTGTTGCTCCAGCAATGACTCTTAGTGATAGAACTTATCAAAAAATGAGAGATATGGCCATTAAAATGATGAGAGCCATTGGTGATTTTTCAGGAGGTTGTAACGTGCAGTTTGCTGTAAGTGATGATGAAAATGAGGATATTATTGCAATAGAAATAAATCCTCGTGTAAGTAGGTCTTCTGCTCTAGCTTCAAAAGCTACTGGTTATCCAATTGCTAAAATTGCTGCAAAACTAGCTATCGGATACACATTAGATGAACTCGATAATCAAATTACAAAATCAACCTCAGCTTTTTTTGAACCAACTTTAGATTATGTAATTGTTAAAATACCGAGATGGAATTTTAATAAATTTAGTGGTTCTGATAGAAAGTTAGGTCTTCAAATGAAATCTGTTGGTGAAGTAATGGGCATTGGAAGATCATTCCAAGAAGCATTGCAAAAAGCTTGTCAGTCTCTTGAAATTAACAGAAATGGTTTGGGTGCAGACGGTAAGGAACTAACAGATCAAGATAAAATATTAAAAAGTTTAGAGTTTCCTAGTTGGAATAGACTTTTTCATATCTACGATGCAATAAAATTAGGTATTCCTTTTAAAACAATTAAAGAAAAAACAAGAATTGACGATTGGTTTTTAAGGCAAATTAAGGATTTAATTGATTTAGAGAAAAAAATTGGATCATTAGACATAGACTCAATAAGTAAAGATTTATTATTTGAAGCAAAACAAAAGGGATACGCAGATAGGCAATTAGGTCACCTTTTAGGTTGTCTTGAAAGTGAAGTTTTTAACAAACGTCATAGTTTAGGTATAAATAGGGTATATAAATTAGTGGACACATGTGCAGCTGAGTTTAGAGCGGAGACACCCTATTTTTATTCAACATTTGAGAATGGTAATGAGTCTAAAGTTTCTGATAAACCAAAAATTATTGTTTTAGGTTCTGGCCCGAATAGAATCGGTCAAGGAATTGAATTTGATTATTGCTGTGTTCATGGGGTTCTTGCAGCTAAGGAATGTAATTATGAAACTATTATGATCAATTGTAATCCAGAAACTGTTTCAACTGATTTCGATACAGCAGATAAATTATATTTTGAGCCAGTATTTTGGGAACATATATATGATATTATTTTACACGAAAAACCAGAGGGTGTAATTGTTCAATTAGGAGGTCAAACAGCTCTGAAGCTAGCTGAAAAATTAGACAGATATGGAATTAAAGTAATTGGAACTACTTTTAAAGCCTTAGACTTAGCTGAAGACAGAGGAAGCTTTTCTAATTTGTTAAAAGAAAATAATATACCCTATCCAAAATTTGGGGTAGTTGAATCTGCAGAGCAAGCTATAGAACTCTCTAAAAATCTTGGTTTCCCTCTTCTTGTAAGACCAAGCTATGTTTTAGGAGGTCAAAAAATGAAAATCGTTATAAATGAAGAAGAATTAGAACACCATGTTGTTGATATATTAAGAGATATGCCAGATAATAAGATATTGTTAGACCATTTTTTAGATGGTGCAATAGAGGCAGAGGCTGATGCAATAAGTGATGGTGAAGATGTTAAAATAATTGGTATTATGCAACATATTGAACCGGCAGGTATTCATTCTGGAGATTCTTATGCTGTTTTACCTCCATACAACCTTGGAGATTTTATTATTCAACAAATTGAGGAGCATACAAATGTTATTGCCAAGGCCTTAAAGACAGTTGGTTTAATTAATATTCAATTCGCCATAAAAGACGATATGGTTTATATTATTGAAGCTAATCCAAGAGCTTCAAGAACAGTACCTTTTATCGCTAAGGCTTATAAAGAACCATATGTTAATTATGCAACAAAAGTAATGTTAGGAAAAAAGAAGGTTAAAGATTTCAATTTCAAACCTCATAAGAAAGGGTATGCAATTAAAATTCCTGTATTTTCATTTGATAAATTTCCTAACGTTAATAAGGAATTAGGACCTGAAATGAAATCTACAGGTGAGGCAATAAGGTTTGTTAAAGATTTAAAAGATCCTTTTTTTAGAAAAATTTATTCTGAAAGAAATCTGTACTTATCAAAGTAAGTATTAACGCTGATTTTGAATGTATAAAAACATACATTATTTTGAATCATTAAATGGACTACGATTCATTGCTGCCTTTTTAGTTGTAATCCATCATTGTGAGTCAATCAGGTTCAGTTATAAGATGTTTAATCTTAAAGATTTTTCATTGTTCAATAATGGAGGATTGGCGGTCAGTTTTTTTTTTTGTTCTTAGTGGGTTTTTAATCACCTATCTTCTACTCAAAGAAAAAGCAATTACAAATGAGATATCAGTTAAAAAATTCTATTTGAGAAGGATTTTAAGAATTTGGCCTTTGTATTATATGTTGGTATTTATTGGAACAGTTGCATTACCAGCTATTTTATTTTTTATTTCAAGTGACATTAAAATTCCCTACTCATTTTCGGATGTAATTTTATTTTATATTTTTTTTACTCCTTTTATGGTCAATATTTTTTATGGTCACCATTTTTTAGAACCATTATGGTCAATTGGTGTTGAAGAAATTTTCTATTTAATTTGGGCTCCATTAATTAAGTTATTTAGAAGTCATGCATTAATATTTATTGTATTGATTTTAGTTCTAAAAATTTCAATGATTACATTTATGTTTTTATTTTTTAAAAACACTATATTATATCAAGTCTTAAGTTTTCTTAAATTTGAAGGCATGGCTATAGGTGCCTTAGGTGCGTATTTAGTTTTTAACAGCAGGAAGGAACTCAGTTCATTTTTAATTTTTGGAAAACCATTTCAGATTTTAATACTTGTTTTTATTATCTTAAGGTTAACATCGTTTAAATATTTTTCTGATGGTGTTTTATCATTTTTTTTTAACACTCCTTTACTTTCTGAGTTTATTTTCGACTTTATTTTTCTTTGGTTGATTTTAAATCTTTCATTAAATAAAAACCATATTTTCAATCTTAATAATACTATTTTGAATTTTTTAGGAGATATTTCCTATGGGATTTACATGTATCATATGCTTATCATATTTGTGGTAGTTTTAATGTTTTCTAATTTTCTTAATAATATATCAGGTGTCTATTCTACCATTTTATTTTATTTTATTACAACAATATTGGTTTTATTTGTATCATATCTTTCTAAAGTTCTATTTGAAGATAAATTTTTAAAGTTGAAAAAACATGTATAATTTTTTAATTAGTAACCTATATAAAATATTACTTGTTATTTCATTTGTCGTAATTGGCTTATTTGTTTACAACAATAATCTTAAAAATAAAATAATTGCAAAACTTGAAAACCAAAATTCATTTTACAAGATGAATAATAATATTAAGACTAACGATAAGATTTTCATGATTGGCAATAGTATTACTGCTTCTGGAGATTGGCCAAAGTTATTGAATAATGTTAATGCTGTAAATATGGGCTCTCCTGGAATTACAACATTAGATGCAGTAATGAATGTTGAAAAATTGCTACCAGAAAATCCTAAAAGTGCTTTTATTATGCTTGGAGTAAATGATATAAAAGTTAAAGCTCCATGGGAAGTTGTACACCAAAATTTTTATAATTTAATTTACACAATTAAGTCATTATCACCTAAAACTGAAATTTTTATAATTAGTGTATTACCTACAAATTATTTAAGCTTTAATAAATATAATATCGACAATTCTGAAATCATAAAATTGAATCAGTCTTTAGGAAAATTGTCATTTAAATATAATTTAAATTTTATTAATTGTCATGATGATTTCTTAAATGAAAATGGAGATTTAGATGAAAGTTTAACTTACGATGGTTTACATTTGAATCACTTAGGTTATTTAAAATTAGCAACTTGGATTAAACCAAATATAGACTCATAAAATGAAAATTAAGATTAAAAAATTCGCGCCTTATCTTGTAGGAGTTATTACTTTATTGACTATATCAATTATTTATTTTTCGCCTGCAATAAATGGTTACAGTGTTTTTCAATCAGATATTGTTCAGCATAAAGGGGTTTCAAATGAAGTGGTTGATTTTAGAAATGAATTTAATGATGAACCGCTTTGGACAAATTCTTTATTTGGAGGAATGCCAGCAACACAAATTTCTGTTTACTACAAGTTAAATTTATTAAAATATGTTGAAAATATTTATAAGCTATCACTACCACATCCAATAAATGTTTTTTTTATTTACATGCTTGGATTTTATATTTTTCTTCTATGTATGAATGTAAATCCATGGTTGTCTTTAGTTGGAGCAATTGCCTACGGTTTTAGCTCTTATTTTTTTATAATATTAGATGTTGGACACAATTCTAAAGCCATGTCAATGGCTTATATGGCACCCTCGCTAGGTGGGTTTTTAATGATACTAAGATCTAAAAAACTACTAGGTTGTGCAGTATTCACCTTGTTTACTTCATTTCAAATTTCATCTAATCACCCACAAGTAACATACTATTTGTTTCTTTTATTTGGAGTTTTATTTTTTTATGAATTAGTTAAGAATATTAAAAACATAAAACAATTTTTTCCAAGAATAATTTTGTTAGCATTAGGATCTCTTTTGGCCATTTCCACCTCTGTCCCAAATTTGTATGGAACGTATGAATATTCTAAGTTTTCACAAAGAGCAGGTTCTGAATTAACCTCAAGTTCCTTAGAAAATGGTAAGTCAAACGATAATTACAAGTCTAGAGCTTTGATGTGGAGTTATGGTAAAGGTGAATCTTGGTCTTTTTTAATTCCAGATATAAAGGGAGGTGGAGATGCATCACTAGCTCAAAACGATGATTTTAATAATTCAAGTGGTTATGAAAACCTAAAACGATTTATGAATAATCAAGGTGTTAACCATTATTGGGGTAACCAACCCTCAACCGCTGGACCAGTTTACATTGGTTCTGTTATATGTTTCCTATTTTTTCTTGCTTTAATATTTTGGAGGGACAGAATCAAATGGGCTATATTAGTTTTTTCCTTATTTGTTTTATTTCTTTCTTGGGGTAAAAATATGCAGTGGTTTACTGATATTTTTTGGAATTATCTGCCTTTTTATAAAAATTTAAGAGCAGTCACAATTATTTTGATTCTCCTAGAACTATTATTTTGTGTAACTGCCTTTTTGTGGTTAAACGAGGTCGTTAAAAATAAGTCTTGGTGGAAAGATAAATTCTATTTTTTTGGATCAATAAAAACAGAAATAACAAACAGAAAAATGTTTTTTTATTCCTCAGGAATATTTACCCTTACTCTGTTTGTTTTTTCAATTTCTCCAACTTCTTTTTTTGATTTGCTCTCAGAAAGAGAATTGTCAAGTCAGTTTAATGTAAATACTTTAATTACACAAAGAGATAGTCAGGCAAATGATATTGGATTCTTGAACAAAAATAATATTACCAAAGCTCAATTATTAGCTTATTACGATCAATCTATTATCCCATTAATTCCAAAAGCTAAAGAGGACTTGATTAATTACAGAAAATCTGTATTATCAAATTCTGCAATTAGATCTCTTATTTTTATCCTTATTTCATTCATTTTATTACTTCTTTTTATCAAAGGAAAACTAGCCAATAATTTATTTTTAATTTTTATAAGTTGTCTTTTTTTAGTTGACATGTGGCCTATCGCAAGACGTTATTTAAATAATGAAAAAGGTGAAAGTAGAGATTATAAGCATTGGGTTAATAAAAAAGAAAAAATCATGCCACTAGTCGCTAGTTCGGCAGATAGATCGATTTTAAATAATGAGATTTTAGAAAATAAAGAAATTGGTAATCTAATTAAAGATCACTTAGCGCAAACTGTAAAAGAAAGCAATGAAAAATTACAACAAAGAGAAATTGATAGAATCTTATTTGGTAAGTTAAATAGGCTCACTAATTACAGAGTACTAAATATTCCTACAGGTATTTTCCAAGAAACATCAACCTCATATTTCCATAAATCTTTAGGAGGATATCATTCTGCAAAAATCCAAAGATACCAAGATTTAATAGATACTATTTTACCCTATGAAATTCAAAGAGCAAATCGATATAATATATCATCTATTCCTATTTTAAGCATGTTAAATACCAAGTATATAATTACTAACTCTAAAGCCAAAGGCCCCTTTGTAAAATCAATAGCAGAACTATATTCAATGAATAGGGATCAACAATCTAATGTTCCAGGAATAATTAATGAAAATAGACTGGGAAATGCTTGGTTTGTTAAAGAAGTTAAGGGTTATAGTGGTCCAAATGATGAGTTTAATCATTTAAAAATTATAGAGCCATTGAATTACGCCATTGCTGATAGTACTTATAAATTTAATAACGGTATAATATCAAAATATGATTACGACACATCAGTTTCGATTTCAATGAAGGATTACCGAGCTAATAAAATAACTTACCAAATCTCTGGTTTAGAAAATAAGGATCCTTCAAAGTCTTATTATGTAGTTTTTTCTGAAGTGTTTTACCCTTTAGGTTGGAAAGCAAAGTTAGATGGTAAAAGTGTTAAGATAAACCGTGTTAATTATACTTTAAGAGGTTTAGTTGTTTCTGGTGGGACTTCTGAAGTTGAGTTATATTATGAATTAGAATCATTTAATAACTTATCATTTATATCATTACTCTCATCAAGTTCTATTTTGATATTGATTTCTATTTTCTTTTACCTGTCGGCATTTAAAAATAAGGATGAATAGAAAGAAAGTATTAATAATTACTTATTATTGGCCACCCAGTGGTGGTGCAGGTGTTCAAAGGTGGTTGAAATTTGTAAAGTATTTACCAAAATTTGGCTGGGAACCAATTGTATTTACAGTTCAAAATGGAGAATATCCCGTAATTGATAATTCTTTGTTTAATGATGTTTCACCTAATTTAAAAGTAATTAGATCCAAAATATGGGAACCTTATAGCGTTTACAAGAAATTAATAGGAAGAAAAAAGGAAGAAACTATTAATAGTGGGTTTTTAGTCGAAACCGAAAAGTCAAAATTATTAGAAAATTTAGGCAAATGGGTAAGAGGTAACTTTTTCATTCCAGATGCAAGAAAGTTTTGGATTAGACCCTCAGTTAAAACACTATCAAGTTTTTTAATAAAAACCCCTGTAGATCTAATTATTTCCTCTGGACCTCCTCATTCGACTCATTTGATTGGCAAACAACTTAAAAGTAAATTCAACATTCCTTGGGTATCTGATTTTCGTGATCCTTGGACAAATATTGATTATTACAAGGAACTTAAGCTTACAAAGTGGGCAGACTATAAACATAAAATTTTAGAAAGAGATGTGCTAAAAAGTTCAAATTTAGTTTTAACAGTTGGCAACCAATTAAAAAGCGAGTTAATCGACTTAGGAGCCTCAAATGTTGAGGTTATTGAGAACGGCTTTGATCACGAAGATTTTACAAAAAATGATATAAATAATTTAGATGATAAGTTTACTATTGCTCATATAGGTTCATTTACACCTTCGAGAAACCATAAAATTTTGTGGCAAGCATTAAAACAAATTTGTATGGAAGATAGAGCTTTTAAAAAAGATTTTAGATTAAAGTTAATTGGAAAAGTAGATCATTCTGTAAATAAATCTTTAAATGATTCTAATTTGTTAGATAATGTTATTTCAATGGGGTACTTATCTCATGAAGAAGTAATAAAGGAACAAAAGATGTCTAAAGTTTTGCTGTTAATGGTAAATAATACACCAAATTCAAAAGGTATTATTACTGGAAAGGTTTTCGAATATATTGCATCTGGGAGACCTATTTTAGTAATTGGACCTAAAGACGGAGATTTGAGCAATATTATTTATAATACTAATAGTGGAGTTGTTTGTGATTTCTATGATTTGCTAGATTTAAAATCAACAATAATAGATTTATATAAAAATAAATTGACATTTAAGCCTGATTATTCTTCTTATTCACGATTAAATCTTACTGAAAAATTAAGTATTTTGCTTGAAAGTGCTTACCACAAAAATATTTAATGATTAATTTAGATGATACAGAATCAGCTTTTGCTTACAAGTCAAAATGGGAGCTAAAAAAGGCTTATTATTTATTTTCTGTTCTTAAATACCCAGTCATTGTAAAAATAGCAAGCGCTATTACAAAATTTATCCTAGCGATAAAATTACCTATAAAATTAATTATAAAGAAAACAATATTCCAACAGTTTTGTGGTGGAGAAAATATTCAAGAGTGTGAATTTAGAATTTCTATGTTAGCTAATTATGGTGTTGGTACGATTTTGGATTATTCAGTTGAAGGACAAGACAGTATTGATGATTTTGAAAAAAATAAAAATGAAATTATTCAAACTGTAATTAAAGCATCTTCTTTTGAAAACATTCCATTTGCAGTATTTAAAGTTACTGGCCTAGGAAGAACTTCCCTAATTAAAAAGTTAAATCAAAATGAAATTGAACTTTCTCAAAACGAATTAATAGAAAAAAAGCAATTAATTAACAGAGTTGATGAAATTTGTAAAGTAGCTTATGAAAATAGTATTTCAATTTTTATTGATGCTGAAGACAGCTGGTTTCAAAATTTTATAGACGAAATAGCAGAGATTATGATACAGAGGTACAACCAAAGAATGCCTATTATTTATAATACTATTCAACTCTATCGACATGATAGAATTGAGTACATGAAAAAATTAATTGACCGCTGTAAAAGAAAAAATATATTTCTGGGTTTAAAATTAGTTAGAGGTGCGTATATGGAAAAGGAAAGAGAGGTTGCGAAGCTCTTAAATTATCCTGATCCAATACATAAAACAAAAAAAGATACGGATAACAGTTATAACAGTGCTCTTAAATACTGTTTACAACACCTTAGTTTTCTTAGTATTTGTGCTGGCTCACATAATGAGTTGAGTAGCATTTTGTTATGTGATTTGATGAAAGAACATAATATAAGTAACAATGATAAAAGAATATATTTTGCCCAGCTCCTTGGAATGAGTGATCATATCAGTTTTAACCTTGCCAAAAATGGATACAATGTTGCAAAATATGTCCCATATGGTCCAATTAAAGAAGTATTGCCATATCTAATAAGAAGGGCTGAAGAAAACACATCTGTTGCTGGTCAAACAGGAAGAGAATTATCTCTGATTAAATTAGAACTTAAAAGAAGGTCAGTTTAAATATTTAATTGGAGATTTGGTTCCTTTAATACTTTTGGCATAAGCTCTAATTGATCCTACTATAATCTCTGCTTCGACAAAAAAAGGTATTTTATTTTCATCATTACTCACAAAAACATCCATTTTTTCATTTCCTTTAAAAATTGTTCCCTCTATCAATTTTATTTGAAAATGAATACAATTAATTTTTTTTTCATTTTGAGTAGTTATAATTTTTTCTCCTTTATACTCAATGGCTAAGTCAAATAGTTCCTTGTCTAAAAGTATATCCAAATTAACACTATCGTTATAGGACATTTCCTTGAAACTTATTGATCTTGATAGATAAACTGCAGTCATAATATCAAAGCTGCATTGATTTATATTAATCGTATCATTATTTTTTAAAGATTTTCTTTTTTCTTTAACAAAAGCCTTAAGTTTTTTAAAATTAAATTCATAATCATAATCCAAACTAAAATCACCTTCTCTGACTCTTCTTTGAAAGAAATAAGGCTTCATATTACTTTTAGAAATAAATGATGCGTATTTATCTCTGACTTTGAAAAACCAATCGTAACTCTTTAATGATCTTCCTTTACCTTCAATATAGTAGCAGGGTTTATTTTTGAAAGTTGAATCTTTTACAATGAATCTAGCTTTTCCAGCGGAAACCCAAGATTGTCCCATTTTATACTCAATATTATAAATGATTTGTTCTCCATCTTCAAAAGGTGCTGTATTAGAGGAACAAAGCTTTTGAGCATTTGTATGAATACTTAAAGATAAAAAAATAAGGATTATAAGTCTATTCACTATCTTCGTTTACAAATGCAGATATTTTTAAGATTGTATTTTCTGGATTTGTATTTGCAGTAACAGTAACTGTTTTTGTTTGTTTTCTTCCAGCTTGGTTTTTAGATGGTCTGAAAACAACATCAATTTCTTCTGTACTGCCTGGCATTATTGCATCTTTAGGCCATTTTGGGACAGTGCAACCACATGAACCTTTGGCATTTGTTATTTTAAGGGGCTCATTCCCAGTATTTGTAAATTTAAAAGAGTATTTATTTTCAGAATTAATATCTACGTTACCAAATTCGTGAATTTCTTTTTCAAAGCTAACAGAAGTTTTTGGTAAATCTATAGTGTTATTTGTTTGTGGAGTTAGGGGACTATTTAGCATACTTTTTTGAACTTCAGTTAATTTTTTTTTTGCTTGAGGATCAGGACTTAAATAGGTTTTATTTTTGGATTTAACAAAAATGTCTTCAGATTCTTGGCGGCTTGAAAACATATTATAAATTGATAAAGTGAGAGCTATTAATCCAATAGCAATGGCAATATTTGATTTATCTTTCATGTTGAATAAATTATTTTAATACTAATTTAGAAAATGCTTTATCATCTTCAATAATTTCTATTGACTTTTGGAGTGATGAATTTAACTCATTGATGACTTGATAAAACTTTTTATAATCAAATAAGTCTTGCGCAATATTGGCTTTCAACCTTACTTTAATTGTTTTTTCAGCTTTTTCAAATTCATCTTTATTGAATTCAACATCTTCTCCTTCGGCATATTTTATCAATTCCTTTACCGCCTCTTTGCAGTTAAATTTTTGGTTGTATTTGTCAAAACTTGAAAATTCACCCTCTAACTCTTTTCGATTTTTATTAACATAATAAAGGGCAAACTGATTAAAAATTCCTTTTCGAACTAATTTACTAAAGTATGGACTTGTGCCTGTTGTGTCTAGAGCCACAAAATAATCGGGAATTATACCACCACCTCCATACACATTTCTTTCCATTAATAATGTTTTAAAAACTTCTTGCTCATTAAATTTCATGCTATCTACGTTAAATGATTCACCAGATTTGTATCTCTCGTATTTTTCTTTTCTGTATGCTACTGATCCATTTTTGTATGGTTTTTGTATACATCTCCCACTAGGAGTATAATATTTAGATGTTGTAATTCTGACTTGTGTTCCGTCAGGAAGGTCGATTGGCTTTTGAACTAAACCTTTTCCAAATGTTCTTCTACCGACTATTAATCCTCTGTCCCAGTCTTGTACTGCACCACTAACAATTTCACTTGCACTTGCGCTACTTTCATTAACAAGGATTATTACCTTCCCTTTTTCTAAAAGACCTGTATTATTTCTATTGTAGGTTTTCTCAGGGAATTGTCTGCCTTTAGTTGAAACAATTTTTTTATTTCCTGGAAGTAATTCATCTGCTAAATCAACTGCAGTTCTAAGGTATCCCCCTCCATTATTTTGTAAGTCTAAAATTAGGTTCTCCATGCCTTCATCGCGAAGTCTAAGTACAGATTTTCTAATTTCGCTCATGCTTGTAGATGAAAAGTTATTGAGTTTAACGTAACCTGTATTTTCATTAACCATGTACGAAGCATCTACGCTGTAAATAGGTATTTTATCTCTAACTATACTAAAATCTAATATTTCATCATTAGTTCCCCTTTTAACACCAACTTCGACTGTAGTTCCCTTATCACCTAGAAGTCTTTCTCTTACCCCAGAATTTTTAATTCCTTTTCCTGCAACTAATTCATTGTTAATATTTATTATTTTATCACCTGCCATCAAACCTACTTTTTCTGATGGGCCCCCAGGGATAGCTTGGACAACCATAATTGTATCTTTAAAGATTTGAAATCTAATACCCACACCTGTAAATGATCCTTTAAGAGGTGCATTCATGTCATGTAAATCCTTTAATGAAATATAGGTAGAATGAGGATCTAATTGTTCTAGCATATATCGGATTCCGTTCTCAGTAATAATTGCATTTGGAATAGAGTCTGGATATAAGACATCAAATAATTGGATAGCCTGTTCATAATCAATAATGTTGTTTTCAGATTTTGTAAGAGGGATAGGTAGAATGTTGAAATCTTTTAAGTTAACTCTTCTTACATTAACTGAACTTGTGTCCTTTTTTCTTTTATATCTAATGATACTAATGGAGTTGTTTTCTCCAATGGTAAGTTTGTTAAAATCAGAGTAGTAAAATACATTTTCAAGGTTGTTACTGTCTATGCCTAAAATTTCATCGTTTTTTCTGAGACCTGCTAATTCAGCTCCACTGTTTTTAATAACACTGTCAATAATTATTTTACTTTTTTTAAATTTTATGTTGATACCAAAACTTGAGTTCCCATTTGGTTGAATACTAAATTTATTGAAAATGGAGTCATGTTGATATAAAGTATTAGGGCTTAATGAATTATACATTCCTATTACTAAATCTTCTTTAATTTTGACCATATCAACTTCCTCTACATACATTTGTTCTATTAAAAATAAAAGTCTTTGTATTTTTATATCAGTTGAATTTGACTCTTTAATTTGACCAATTAAATAATTAATTGGGATGATAATTATTAAAAGGAGTATATATTTCTTCATAGCTTAATAAGTATAAATCTAATATAGTTATAATGGTGATTATATATTGTTAATTTAAACTAAATAGTCTATAATGATCAGTTATTTTGCTTTTTGTATAGATGTAGTATTACCTTGCTATTGAAAAATTGTTCATTAAAAAAATCTTGGATTTGTATAGTTGAGTATTTAAATTTTTTAGAAATTGAGTTTATTTCCTCTCTTAAATCTCCACCTTTTAAATAGATTATTCCATTTTCTATATCATTGTTATTTTTAATGCTAATATTGTTTACAACCCATGGGCAAAATTTTGATAGATGTGTGACAGCTCTACTTACAATAAAATCATATTTTTCTTGATTTTTTTCAGCTCTTTGGTGAAATGTATTAACATTATTTAATTTAAGTTCCGATTTTACCTCATTAACAACCTTAATCTTTTTTCCTATAGAGTCAATTAATGTAAATGAGCATTTTTTAAAATAAATTGCTAGAGGTATTCCTGGAAATCCACCACCAGTTCCGACATCTAGTAATTTTGTATTTTCTTTAAATGAAATGAATTTTGCAATTGAAAGTGAATGTAATACGTGATGAGTGTAGAATTGATCTAAATCCTTTCTACTAATTACGTTTATTTTTTGATTCCATTTTATGTATATCCTTTCTAAAGTTTCAAGTTGATTAATTTGTTCGAAAGAAAGATCCGGAAAATATTTTAAAATTACAGAAAGAGGTTCAGATTGCTTCAACGCTATTTTTCATTATTTTTTGGAGGAATTCACGAGCTCTAAATAATTGTGCTTTGACTGTTCCTAGAGGAATACTGAGTTCTGATGATATCTCTTCATAACTCATTTCTTTAAAATACCGCATTTCTACTAATGTTTCATACCTAGGCTTAAGCTTTTTGACATAAAACCTCATAAGCTGTATTTTTTGATCTCTCATTGTCATTTGTTCAGGTGTCATACAGTCGCTTTTTAATTCAATCATGATTTCGTCTCCGTCTTTATTTGCAATTCTATTGTCAATTGACATTACATTTTTTTTCTTTTTTCTTAAAAAATCAATGCAATTATTTGATGCTATTTTAAATAACCAAGTGCTAAATGCATAACTAGGAGTGTATTGGTTTAGACGATTAAAAGCCTTCCCAAAGGCTTCTATGGTTAAATCTTCAGCATCATCACTATTGTTAACCATTTTTAAAAGCATAAAATAAATAGCGTCTTTATACCTATCCATCAGTTCAGCAAATGCTTGTTGGTCTTTTTTTTGAGTCGCTTTGAGCACCAATTGATAATCTATTTTTGCTTTTTCAGAAAGATGAGATATCTCAATGTTACTGTTCATTTCTTGTATTTATTCAATCTTAATTGAAACATTGGTAAGCAAAATAATAAGATGATTTCATAAATTGGAATAGCTAAAAGAAGATCTTTACACAATAGAATCTTGAAAGGTTTGTAATATATTAAGATTAGTAGTAACGTTCTTATCATAAAAAGTATTAAAATCAAAACTTGATATTTATTGTTAAAAAACAGCAAAAAAGCACATAAATTGTATAATAATGCACTGAAATAGTTAATTATTAGCAAAATTTTGTGATGTATTTTATACATTGAATTTGTTGTGTGATGCCTTCTTTTTTGTCTGATCCATGTTTTCCATTTCAGCTTGGGAATAGACATAGTTATACTATTTGCATTAAAAACAACTTCAGTGTTTGTTGAATCTGAAACCTGATTAATGAATAAATCATCATCACCAGATTCAATATGATAATGAGTCTTAAAACCACTAACTTTTTCATAAATATTTTTTTTGTATGCTAAATTTCTCCCCACTCCCATATAGGGTAACGAAAATTTTGCAAAACCTAAATAGTTAATTGCTATCTGTGCGGTATCAAATCTTATGATTTTATTTAAAAGACCTCTTTCTTTATTATAATTACTAGCCCCAAGTACTACTTCTTTATTGTTTGCAAATCCGCTACTCATCTCCTTTATCCATAGTTCGTTTATTGGATAACAATCTGCATCTGTGAAAATTAAATGTTCATTTTTTGCAGCCTTAATCCCTAACGTTATTGCTAGTTTTTTACCAAAATGATCGGTTCCATTATCAGCAATATTTACTATTTTGAGATTATTATTTGTTTTTTTAAGTTCATTTAAAAAATCAATCGAATTATCCCATGATCGATCAATGACAACAACTACTTCAAAATTTTCGTACTTTTGATTTAAGATTTTGGGAATAAATCTCCGCAAGTTTTTCTCCTCATTCCTACTACATATTATTACTGATATCCCAAATGATTGGTTAAGTACTTGATTTTTATGAAATGATACTCTTACATAAAAAAATAATTTAAAAAATATTTGAACAATAAATGAAGCTGAAAAAATGTAAAATAAAATATCAATAAAAACCATAGTTATTTTAAGTAACTAAAAAAGCACTTAAAATTATTGCTTAATTAAGTTATTATATCTTTGTTTGGAAGTTGTTTATTCACAGAATTATGAACTTTAAACTAATAACCACAGATTCACAATCAAAGGCAAGAAGTGGATTAGTCCAAACTGACCATGGAGAAATTCCCACTCCGATTTTCATGCCTGTTGGTACAGCAGGTTCTGTGAAGTCGGTTTCTCAGAGTGATTTAGAAAATCAAGTAGAAGCCAAAATAATCTTAGCAAATACGTATCATCTTTTTTTGCGACCTGGAATTAATTTATTAGAACAAGCTGGTGGTGTTCACCAATTTATCTCTTGGGATAGACCCATTTTAACAGACTCGGGTGGTTACCAAGTTTATAGCTTATCAGAAAATCGCAAAATTTCCGAAGATGGTGTTAAGTTTAGGTCTCATATTGATGGTTCCCTCCATCTTTTTACTCCTGAAAGTGCTATTGATATACAACGCTCTATAGGAGCAGATATAGTCATGGCTTTTGATGAATGCACTCCATATCCATGTGAATACAATTATGCAAAGGAGTCTATGGAAATGACTCACAGATGGTTAAAAAGATGTGTAGATTACTTTAATAATTCGTCTCCAAAATATGATTATAATCAGTCTCTTTTCCCTATAGTTCAAGGCAGTACTTTTTCAGATTTAAGAAGGAAGAGTGCTGAAGTAATAGCAAGTTTTGATATGCATGGTAATGCTATAGGAGGTTTATCTGTTGGGGAACCTCACGAATTATTATATAAACACACTGAGGAAGTTTGTCATATATTACCTGAAGACAAGCCAAGGTATCTTATGGGAGTTGGAACACCAGCTAATATATTGGAGTGTATTGCTCTTGGTGTTGATATGTTTGATTGTGTAATGCCTACAAGAAACGCTAGAAATGGTATGCTATTCACTTCTGAGGGAATTATAAATATAAAAAATAAAAAATGGGAAAATGATTTTTCTGCTATTGACTCTAATGGTCAATCTTTAGTCGACAAAAGATATTCAAAAGCATATCTAAGACATTTGTTGGTCTCTAAAGAAAGGTTAGGTGCTCAAATAGCTAGTATTCACAATTTATCATTTTACATTTGGTTAGTTAAAAGGGCCAGAGAGAAAATTGAGGAAGGTGTTTTTAATCAATGGAAAAATAAGATGGTGAAAAAACTTATTCAAAGATTATAGATAAACTATGAAAAAATTAGATTGGTTTATAATAAAAAAGTTTTTAGGAACCTATGTATTTATGATCGGGATTGTTATGAGTATATCCATGATTTTTGATGTTTCAGAAAAACTTAGAGACTTCATGAATCCTGAAAATAACTTAACTTTTTTTCAGATCTTGTTTGATTATTACCCTTATTTTTTTATTCATTATGCAAATATGTTTTCTTCTCTAATCATTTTTCTATCAGTCTTATGGTTTACTAGTTTTATGTCTCAAAGGTCTGAGATTGTAGCTATTTTAAGTAATGGAGTAAGTTTTATGCGATTTTCAAGACCTTATTTATTTGCTTCTTCATTTTTATTGATTATTTCTGTATTAATGAACCACTTTGTGGCACCTTATGCCAATAAAAATAGGTTAGATTTTGAAAATCAATTTACAAGATATAATGTTCATTTCAAAAATGCTCATTTAGAAGTTGACAAAGGAACTATTGTAAGTTACAGACAGTTTTTGGGGAATACTACTAAAGTTAGAAGGTTATGGGTGGAGAATTGGGTGGAAAAGGAAAACGGACAATGGGAATTAGCTAGTGACATGCAAGTGGAAAGAGCTTTTGGAGACAGTATTAATAATAATTGGACATTACATAATGTTTTTATAAGAAAACTTGGTGAAGTTAATGATGAGATTTTCGTTAAGAAAAAAATTGATACAGTTTTATCATTTAATATAAGTGATTTAGGACAAAGGTCAGAAATAACATTTGCCATGACAACTCCAGAGTTAATTGAATTTAAACGTTCTGAAGAACAAAAAGGAAATCCTACTGCTACTATTGAAATAAGTAATTATGAAAGAACAGCATATCCATTTGCTGCATATGTTCTTACAATAATTGGTATTGCAGTTGCTTCAAAAAAGTCGAGAGAGGGTGTGGGAAAAAATTTAGTTATTGGTTTGTTTTGTGGACTTATTTATATATTTTTTATGAAAATGACTACTGTCGCAACCGTAAATATTGGCATGAATACCTTATTAGCAGTTTGGTTTCCAAATATTTTTTTCTCATTAGTTGCACTCTACATTTATTTCAAAAGATTAAATGCTTAAAATGAGTTCATTTTGTTTAATAAATTAATTATTTGCAATCTTCATTAAAGTCATTTATATTATTTACAACTTTAGAACCTTTATAATTTTTTTTGATATTTTTAAATCTAATTTTTTCTGAGCTTTTTTCTAAAAGAATGGAATAATAATTGCTATTGATTAAAATTTCCCCAATAATAAACCCATATGGTTTTATAAACGGTTTTGAGCTATTCCAATTTATTTTTACAGAATTTAAGGAGAGTTCAAATATTTTTTTAGTAATATTTAGTTTTTCTAGTTGACATAAAAATAACGCACTAAGTTTTTTTTCTTTTTTATTTATTTGCTCAAGAAAAGTTTTATCGTCCATGTTTAAATTAGGTGCTTTTTTATCGATTAATTTTTCTTTTGAAAAAATAGTTTTGTTGAATTTTATTATTTGTGAAATTGAATCTTCAAAAGAAACAGAAACACAAATGGTGTTATGTAAGTCTTCAATAACGTAGTATTTTAAATTGTTTTTTGTTTGACTTCTACTAAAATTAACTTTTCCATTAAGTATTGTGGAATATAAATCATTGGTTAGATTACTTAAATTAGTAAATGATTTGTCTTTTAATGAATCTATCTTTATAGGGTGATTTATGATAAAGTTGGTTACTCGGTTTCCAGGTAGCCAAGCCCATCTGAAGTCTCTATCTTTGAATAAAAAGAAGACAAAAATTAGCCCAAAGCCAAAACCAACACCGAAATACTTAATCCGTTTTAAAAATTTCATAAAAAAAAAGCCCTCTTTGGAGGGCTTAAATTTTAATATCTATAATATTCAGGTTTGTAAGGTCCTTCCGCTTTTACTCCAATATAATCAGCTTGGTCCTTTGAAAGCGTTTCAATTTCAACACCAATTTTAGCAAGGTGTAAATAAGCTACTTTTTCATCTAAATGTTTTGGTAGCATATAAACATCATTTTTGTAATTTTCACTATTATTCCATAACTCAATCTGAGCTAATGTCTGATTAGTGAAAGAATTACTCATTACAAATGACGGATGCCCAGTTGCACAACCTAAATTAACTAATCTACCCTCTGCTAAAAGAATGATATCATTTCCGTTTACATTATACATATCTACTTGAGGTTTTATAATGGTTTTGGAAGAACCATGATTTTCGTCTAGCCATGCAACATCAATTTCATTATCAAAGTGTCCTATGTTACAAACAATAGTTTTATCGTTCATCATTTCGAAATGTTTTCCAGTGATGATATCTTTGTTTCCAGTTGCAGTTACAACAATATCTGCTTCATTAACAGCATTATCCATTTTTTTAACTTCAAAACCATCCATTGCAGCTTGAAGAGCACAAATTGGATCTATTTCAGTTACAATAACTCTCGCTCCAGAACCCCTCAAAGAAGCAGCAGATCCTTTACCTACATCACCATATCCTGCAACAACTGCAACTTTTCCGGCCATCATTACGTCAGTAGCTCTTCTTATTGCATCGACTAAGGATTCTTTACACCCGTATTTGTTGTCAAATTTCGATTTTGTAACGGAGTCGTTAATATTAATTGCTGGAACAGGTAAAGTACCATTTTTGACTCTTTCATATAATCTGTGTACTCCAGTAGTAGTTTCTTCAGAAAGACCCTTGATATTATTTACTAATTCAGGATAATTATCCAAAACCATATTAGTCAAATCTCCACCATCGTCAAGGATCATATTAAGGGGTTGGTTGTCTTTAAAACTAAATAAAGTTTGCTCAATACACCAATCAAATTCTTCATCGTTCATACCCTTCCATGCGTAAACTGGGATTCCTGCATCTGCAATTGCTGCTGCCGCATGATCTTGTGTAGAAAAAATATTACATGATGACCAAGTGACTTCAGCACCTAAGTCAATTAATGTCTCTATCAAAACAGCAGTTTGAATTGTCATGTGAAGGCATCCCGCAATTCTTGCTCCAACAAGAGGTTTGTTACTTTTATACTCCTCTCTTAATGACATCAATCCTGGCATTTCAGCCTCAGCTAGTTTTATTTCTTTTCTGCCCCAACTTGCTAGGGAAATATCTTTTACCTTGTAAGGTAGGTTAGTAGTCTTGCTCATGTTTAAATTTTTTTCGCGAATGTACTATTAAAGACTTAAAATAGCAATTCATATTTTAGTGAAATTAAATTTGTCTAAGATAATCTTAGAAATAACTAGTATAACCTAAATGTATTTTGCCTGTTTTTAAAAAAAAAGATTGCGTAGTTTCTCTTCCTAAGGCATAAATCATTGTTAAATATCCATTGTTCAGCGACAAGTTGAGCCCTAAACCTATACTTTGATAAGAGTTTGATATAATTTCAGTATTTATTTTCTTTTCACTCTCACAAAAATCTGTTAGTAAAAAAATCCTAGATCCTTTTTCCAAAAGATAATTGAGTTCTACGGTTCCAATTGCGTAAGAACTAACAGAAATCGATTCTTCATCAAATCCTCTAAGATCTTGATATCCTCCAATTCTTGATAGTTCATTTTCAAATAGGTTATTATTAATTATGGTTGAACCATTGAATTTGAGTTTAACAGAATATCTATTATTGTTACTCAAATATTGTTCGTAACAAATCATGCCATAGTAATTTGGTGTTTTTTCTTCAATTTCGTAATTATTTTCGTTCAAATAGCTTTTCTTGATTCCAGTTGTTATAGTTGATAAAAGTCTAAATCCTTTTGTTGGTAAATAAATATTGTTGAATTTGTTTTTTATTAATGAAAACCCAAAATTTGTTACGCTTGTAGAGTTATAGTTTGATGCTAAAAGATTAGTAGACCCAAATGTATTGTAAACAACCCCAATACTGTAGTTAGTGCTCATTAAATAATTAATTTTGGTTTCTAAATTGATGTTAAAAAAGGAAGAATCTTTTCTTATCATATTCAGATTTCCCCTTAATTCGAAATCGGATTTTAGGACATATGGTAAAGAAAAGCTAGTAATAAGATTCTGTGAAGAATTAAACATTTTACGCCAGTTTACATGCAACATTTCTCCCTTTTTTAAAGCATTTAAAAAGGTTAATGAAAGATTTCCAGTAAGTTGAATATCTCCGTTAGTTCCAGGCTGAAGACCTAAAAGTCCGTTCATATTATTAACAGGTTTATTTTTTGCATAGCAATATATTTGTGCTTTGTTATTAATAAACTCGTAAGCAACCGACTTATTGGTAGAAAAATAATTTGTGCTTTTAAGTTTTTCATTAATAGTCGATATTAGAGATAAATTGAATGGATCATTGTTTTTGATTTTTATTATTTTATATATGAGTTCAAGTTCTTTTGTGGACATTTCAGGATTATAAATACTGTCAACTACTACCAAAGGTCCTTTTTCAAAATCACAGATTATTTTTAGTTTATTATTTTTAATTTCAGATTTATTAAATTGGAATTTGGCAAATGGATAACCAATGTTATTCATGTAATTAAGAGCTTTTATTATTGTTTTTGAAAAAGAAAACTGATCTGAAAATATTTTTTTATCATTTAGTAGCTCATCAATATAATGATTAGGTTTTTTTGTAAATATTAGTTCTACATCATTTTCATTAAAACGTTGCCCAGAAGATATAAATATGTTTACACTATCTTTAGACTTTGACAGTGAGTCAACCGCAGAAGTTAGAAAACCATCTTTTGCTAACTGATTAATTTGATTATTAATGATGTTTTCATAAAAAAGATTCTTTGTTTTTCCAAAGTCAGTAATTTTATTGTTGTGGTGAATGGAAATTTTTTTTTTTGTTTGTGTTATTCCATTTAATGAAAGAAATAATAAAAAAAGCAGTTTAAATGTATGAACTTTAGATATTCTCAAATTCCCCAATTTATTGGTTTTATTTTATTTTTGACAAGGTAGTTATTTGCTTTTGAAAAATGTTTTGCACCAAAAAAACCTCTGTATGCGGAGAGAGGAGATGGGTGGCTAGATTTCAAAATTAAATGTTTTTTTTGGTCAATTAAAAACTCTTTATTTTTGGCTTGCTCTCCCCATAAGAAAAAAACAATATGTTTTCTTTCTTTAGAAATGATTTTTAAAGTTTTATCCGTAAAGTTGTTCCACCCAAGTTTTTGATGTGAATTAGGTTTTCCTTGTTCAACAGAAAGCGAACTATTCAGCAGAAAAACCCCCTGGTTTGTGAAGCTTTTCAAATTAGGCTTTGTTTTAATTTCTAGTTTTAAATCCATTTCAATTTCTTTGTAAATATTTTTTAAAGAAGGTGGCACCTTCATTTGTTCATTTACTGCGAACGCATAACCATTCGCCTGCCTTTTACCATGGTATGGATCTTGACCTACAATAACAATTTTTATTTTATTTAATGATAAATTATTATAACATCTAAATACTTGATTTATTTTAGGACATAGCAAATTTAGTTTGTTAGATCGGTCTATTCCTTCTGCCAAATTTTTAAAATATTTTTTATCAAACTCCTCATTTAATACATTACTCCATTGTGAGTCAAGTAATTGTTTTAAAAATTGAGGGGTTATTTTAAACATTTATTTTTTTAAAATTAAATTTAAGTTAATTATTTTAGATGATTGTTTTTTAATACATTTGTTTATATAGCTCTTGATTATGAAAAAAACATTGACTTTAGTAATTATTACAATTTCATTATTGACCATGTCTTCCTGTTTTTTATTTAAACCTGTACAAAAGACTTGTCCTGCTTACAGTTTAAACCACATAGAAAAAAGTAATTCAAATAATACATATGCAAAATTAAATATTCTCTCCAAGGAAGAATCTTTAAGATAATTGTATTCTTACAACAACAAGTTTTAGTTAAACAATTCATTTTCTTTCTTAAAAACACTATTTTTGACTAATACTTATGATTAGAAATTATAGTTTTTACATTACTTTTATTTGCATTCTTTTAGTCAAATTTGAGTTAATTTCTCAAGTCCCCCAAAAGGAAAAGAAATTGGTGCGAATCACAAAAGAAGTTTGGGTTGGTGCAACAGCACACACTAGTGGGTTAGGAGTAAATCTCAATATTGCTAAATTCAAAACATACAAATCTAAATCATTACTAAATTTTGAATTTGCAAACATTAAAGATAACAAAGAATATAAAATTTATGGAGCTCCTGATGAAAATGCCAAAAAATACGTTTATGGAAAATTAAATTCATTGTATACTTTTCGGTTTGGTTTGGGAAGAAGAAAAGTTTTGATAGAAAAACTTAGAGACAAAGGAATTCAATTATCTTTGAATTGGACTTCAGGTGCTTCCTTAGGCTTTGTAAAACCAGTGTATTTAGAGGTTTTGAAGTTTGATATTTTAGATAATTTAACTGGAATATCAAGTGAGAGATATGATCCAACTATTCATCAATTTTCAGATATTTATGGCAAAGGGAGATGGTCTTCAGGATTATTTGAAACTAAATTGAATCCGGGGGCTTATTTTAAAGTTGGCCTTGAGTTTGATTATTCTATTGTAAGAGAAGTTATTAACACTTTAGAAATTGGTTTTGTAATTGATATTTTTTACAATTCTGTAAAAATAATGTCTGAAAACAATGCTAATTACACGTTTCCTAACCTATATTTGAACTTTTCCCTAGGAAATAAATATTATTGATGAATCAAGTAAATACATTAACTAAACAAAAAAAACCCAAATGGTTAAAAGTTAAATTGCCAACGGGTGAAGCTTACAAAAACGTTAGAAATCTCGTTTCAGAACACAAGCTTCATACAATTTGTGAAAGTGGAAACTGCCCAAATATGGGAGAATGTTGGGGTGCAGGTACTGCGACTTTTATGATACTTGGAAATGTTTGTACGAGATCGTGTGGCTTTTGTGCCGTTACAACAGGTCGACCTGAGGAAGTCGATTTTTTTGAACCTGCTCGGGTTGCAAATTCTGTAAAGTTAATGGAGGTTAAGCATGCAGTAATAACCTCTGTAGATAGAGATGATTTAAAAGACGGAGGTTCGCAAATTTGGGTAAATACTGTAAGAGCTATTAGAAGAAAATCACCCAATACGACCCTTGAAACACTAATCCCAGACTTTGCAGGAAAATGGGAAAATCTCCAAAATATTATAGATGTTGCTCCTGAGATTGTTTCTCATAATATTGAAACTGTTAGAAGGTTAACTAAAGCTATAAGGATTCAGGCAAAATATAACAGAAGCTTAGAACTTTTGTTGAGGCTTAAGCAAGGTGGTATGAAAACAAAGTCTGGTCTTATGTTAGGGCTTGGCGAAACTGATGAAGAAGTCTTAGAAACTATGGAGGACTTAAGATCTGTTAAGGTTGATATTATGACGATCGGACAATATTTACAGCCTACACCAAAACATGCGCCAGTAATTGATTTTGTTACACCCGAAAAATTTTCTTTCTTTAAGGAAACTGGCTTAAAAATGGGTTTTAAATTTGTTGAAAGCGGTCCACTGGTAAGGTCAAGCTATCACGCAGAAAAGCATTTGTTTTAAAAAAAACGTTAAACCTTTTTAAATTAAAGCTTAACTTTTTTTTGCTTATGTGAATTATTTGTATTTTCGAGAGCATATTAATTTTACAACAATGAAAAAACAAAATACTTTATTATTATCATTATTCACAATTTTACTGTCTATTACTTTTGTATTCATTTTCATAACAAGTTCTAAAAAACTAATCGATATAGATAAAAAGTACTATCCTGCTAAAGTTTCTGTTATAGAGAAATTTAATAGTGCTAATGAAGCCATCAACTATAAAGATATTCTATACAAAGATTTAAATACTGGTAATATTAATTATGCTCAACTGGCCAAAGCAAAAGCTAAAGTTAGATCCATAATGAATTTTAAATCAACTGCATTTTCGTTTGTTGAAGAAGGTCCAGATAATATTGGTGGTAGGACTAGAGCAATTGCTATTCACCCCGAACATGATAATATAATGTTTGCTGGATCTGTTTCTGGTGGGTTATTTAAATCTGTCAATGCAGGAAATAATTGGGTAAGAGTTGAAGAGTTTGATGATGCAATGATTAACAGTGCTACGGGTACTGGATCTCTTGGTGTTTCATCAATTGCAATAACTAAAGATACAGTTTTATATGTGGCAACTGGCGGTAGTCAATTCGAAGGGTCACTAGATAGTGAATTTTCTGCTAATATTACTGGAGATGGACTGTGGTATAGTGAATCTCTGACTAACCTTGAATTTAAGCAACTTTCTGGAACTGACAATGATGATGTTCACAAAGTAGTTGCTGACCCTAATAATTCTAATTCTGTTTATTATGTTGGTAAATCTAACGGTTTGAGATATTCACAAAATTTTGAGTCTATCAATATTTCTGGAGTAGGTTCATCATCGAAAGTTTTAGATTTCAAAATTTCTAATGACGGAAATGTAATGATACTAGGTTATACTTCAGGAACACGAATTGAAACGTTAGTCAGTCAAGATGGTGGTAGTTCTTGGGAAAATCTACACGACAATCAACAATTACAAGCCTTCGGTACAGGTCGTTCAGAATATTCAATTTCTGCTGATAAATACTTTAGCCTTGACCTTCAAGACAGTGTTTACGTTTTATATGCAGTTTTTGCCTCCAACTCTGGTACTTTATCTGGTGTTTATCGTTCAGAGGATAATGGTACAAATTGGTGTCAAATCGGACAATATACAAATGGATTTACACCGCTGACATCTTTGAATGGTCAGGGCAATTACGATCTTATTATTTTATCTTCAGATGACGGGGAATCTTGTATATTAGGTGGTATTAATTTATGGAAATGGCAACATTCTGTTGGTGGATCTTGTCTAAGTGGTCAGTGGAATCAAATGACCTACTCATTTGCACCCAGTCACATAGGAGCTTACACACACGCAGATAATCACATGCTTTTATATAACAACAACGGTGATTTGATTGTGGGTAATGATGGAGGTATTCAAATAAGATATAAAGAACCCTTCGGATCTGTTCAAATCGATCAACTTCCGCTAAACAAAGGATATAATGTTACCCAATTCTATTCAATGGCTTTTGATGGTGAAGGCTCGGTCATGGCAGGAGCTCAAGACAATGGAACGCTGTATAAGGATAATACTCTTAATAACCATTGGAATAAAGACTTTAGTGAAGTTAACGGTGGTGATGGTTTTGAGTGCGCTATTTCCTATCTCAATAATAACGCTTTGATCACCACAATCTATAATGGTGCAATATACAGGTCAAATGACAGGGGTGTAACAATGGATCAAATTAATTCTGGTACATTTACTGATGATCCTTTTTACAATGCAATTGCACTTATGGAAAATCCAGAGGATTTAAATACAAAGGACTCAGTTCTATTTTCACCTGATTTAGCTAAAGAAGTTGGAGACACTATTACATATTATAGTTCTAATCTCTCAATTCCTATAAAACATGTTTTAACTAACCCGTTAAATGTCTACAATACCTATGATACAGTTGTTATTGAAGGAGATACTGATGTATATGTTACTAGAGATAGTACAGACACCCTAATTTTGCCTGATTACGTTCAGTCCTATTTTGTTACTCAAAGAGGTAATGGAGTTTATATAACTAGAGATATGTTAAGATTTTCTGTTAACCCAGAATGGTGGAAATTATTTAATATAACGGGATACAATATGCATAGCTACGAAATATCTACAGATATGAATTATGTATGGGCTGGATCATATTACAATGGATCCTTAACAAGAGTTTCAGGTTTAAAAAATGCATATACAAAAGAAGCTGCTGACATTGACGAAAAACCTTCATCAAGTGATACTTTAATTTTAATTTCAACAGGTGATACGGTTACAGGATCAGCTGTTAATAACATAAATTTTGAAACCGATTATTTACTATACAATTATATCGATGGATCTGAGGTTAAGTACTGTGTAAGTACCAAGAACATAAGTCTAGCTGGTACCATTTGTGACATTTCAATAGATCCTACTAATCCTGACAATGTTTGTGTTGTTATCGGAGGTACGGGAGGTAATCATGTCTATTATTCAACAAATGCAACCTCTTCAAATCCAAGTTTTTCTCCAATTGATGGAAATCTTCCTGATATGCCTGTATTTGGGTGTGTAATTGAGAAAAATCCTGACACTGATGAAATTATAATTGGTACTGAATATGGAGTTTTCTCGACTGATAATATAAATGGTAATAACACAGAATGGACATCTAATAACTCTGAGATTGGTCCTGTACCAGTTTTTGATATCTGCCAACAATGGAGAGATTGGGAAGATGGATTTAGCAATGGAATAAGAAGAGTTAGAAACTCTGGTGCAATATATGCTTGTACATTTGGTAGAGGTATTTGGAGAACAGATAATTTACTTTCCGTTGCAGAACCAATTGATTACATTAATCAAAAAACTATTAATGAATTGACTTTATTCCCTAATCCGGTTAAAGATATTACTAATTTATCATTTATGTTAGATAAGGGTTCTGACATTTCAATTCAGGTTTATGACTTAACTGGAAAAATTGTAAAGTCAATTTACAATGATTATCCACTTCAACAAGGAAAGCATAATGTTGATTTTAGTGCCGCGAGCCTCCCTCTAGGTACTTACATAGTTTTACTAAAATCTGACTTTGACCAAAAAGTAGTTAAGTTTATTAAATACTGAATTTGTTAAGTTCATTTTAAATTTAAGTCCTATTTGTGATTTATGTTTTAGTTAGAGTATTTATAAAATTAGTTATATCAAGCAGTAATCTTAACAAATATGGCTAATAAAATAAGGGTTGCAATAAATGGTTTCGGTAGAATAGGAAGAGTTTTTTTAAGGTCTGTTCTTACAAATAATCAAATTGAAATCGTTGCTATTAATGACTTGGCTGAAATAGGCTTACTAGTTCACCTACTTAAATATGATACCGTACATAGAAATTTTGATTACAAAATAGTTTTCTCAGAAAACTCTATTACAATTAATAATCAAAATATTCTAGTTTATAATAAAGCAAATCCTGAAGACCTACCATGGAAAAAACTAGATATTGATATTGTTATTGAATCTACTGGTTTTTTTAGATCTAAAAAAGGTGCTGTCAAGCATTTGAAAGCTGGTGCAAAGAAAGTTATTATATCTGCACCCTCTACAGATGCTGATGTTAAAACAATTGTGATAGGAATTAATGACGATATTTTAAGCCCTGATGATACCATTATTAGTAATGCTTCATGTACTACTAATTGTGCTGCTCCAATGGTTAAATTAGTAAATGATATTTGCGGAATTAAAGAGGGCTTTTTAACTACAACTCATGCTTATACTGGAGATCAAAATATACATGATGCACCCCATAAGGATTTTAGAAGATCTAGAGCTGCTGCACAAAATATAATTCCTACAACTACTGGTGCCGCAAAAGCTATTGGTAAAATATTTCCTTATTTAGAAGGTAAAATTGAAGGAATTGGTGTCAGAGTCCCTGTTATTGATGGTTCTATGACTGATTTAATTTGTAGGGTAGAAAAACCTGTTTCTGTTAACGTAATTAGAGATACTTTTAAAAATATCTCAAACAATCAATTAAAAGGCGTATTGTACTATACTGAAGACCCAATTGTTTCGGTTGACATTATTGGCAATACAAATTCATGTGTAATTGATGGGTTACTAATTACTGTAATAGGTGACTTAGTTAGAGTAGTCGGTTGGTATGATAATGAAATGGGTTACTCCAACAGACTAATAGATTTAATTCTTAAAACAAGTTAAATAAATTCTTTTAGTTCTATTTCCTTTCCGTCAAAAACTGCATAAGTATTATACTTAATCCAGTCCCCTAAATTGATATACCTTGATGTATTTATTTTGTATTCTATTGGAAGATGTCTATGCCCAAAAATAAAATAGTCTACGTGTTTTGTTTTTAATTCTTCTTTACAAAATTGTATTAGGAATTCTTTTTCTTCCCCCATAAAGTTTTGATCCCTAGTGTTGTCTTTTTTTCTGCTTTTATTAGACCATGAGTGCGCTATGTAAAATCCTAGGTTTGGATGAATTCTAGCAAAAAGCCATTGGCAAAATGGATTTGAAAAAACCTTTTTAATTAATTTGTATTTTTTATCTCCTGGTCCAAGTCCATCTCCATGCCCTATAAAAAATTTCTTCCCATTAATTTCTTTTTCAATAGGTTTGCGATAAATATTAATACCTATCTCGTCTTCCAAATATTTGAACATCCACATATCATGATTCCCTGTGAAAAAGTGAATATTAATCCCCTTTTCAATTAAAGCAGCAATTTTACCTTGAAAACGTATTGTTCCTTTGGGAATTGTATATTTATACTCAAACCAAAAATCAAAAATATCACCAACTAAATAAATTTCACTTGCATCTTTTTCAATAGTATTTAGCCAATTAATAATTTTTTCCTCTCTTTTTCTACTTTGCTCATAATTATTTGAGCCAAGGTGAAAGTCAGAAGCAAAGTATATTTTTTTGGTATTCATTTATGGTCTGAAATTCTTTTTGATTTTAAAAGGGTTCAACTCATTGACATTAATTACAAATGTAATTTTTTGAAGTAATTTAACTTCACCTATTTCATTAGAAATTTTATCACTGTATTTAATTGGTAGGTAAATTCCTAGTATTTCCTTGTTTTGAACTTTAATATTGAAATAAATTCCTGAATTGTATAAAATTATAAAATTGGGAACATTAGGACTATTTCCCTTCCTCTCATCAAATGAACCTATATCTAAAAACAAACCGATTGGAGATTTAGGGATTTCTAATTTAAAATTTGATGCAAATAAAATATTTCCAGCATTATTGTTAGTATTTATTTTAAAGGCTCCATATGTGTTAGTCAATTGTTGACCTAAAAAGTGAGGTGAGTGTTTATTTCTTCCTAAATAGTCATTTTCATATAAATAGTCATTATTAATTGCATTAGAGTCATTTCCTAAAGATCCTTGACCCTTTAAATTAAAGTTGTACAACAAATTTTTCCCTTTGTTAATAAAATTATAACCTACAAAAATTCGTGCCTCAAACCCATCATTATTAAAGTTGAAATTTTTTCTGTAATTAGCAGTAAGTTGAAATGAGCTTAATACATTTATTTTGTTAAAGCCATAAGTGTAATTAATAGATAATGATTTAGGCTTTAGTATTTGCTTGTTTTTTAGACTATAATTTACTTGTCCGTAATAAAAATTTTCTTTTAAATTGTTTATTTCTAAAGGGTAGATGTTATTTCCTGAAATTTGATGTTTCTCTTGATTTATATTAATTAATCTTAATATTATATTTTGACTTGGAGAATATCTAAGTTTCTTTTCTTTTAGTCTAAATTCTGAATAAATTTCGTTTTTTATCCACCTATTATTGAATTCTGGAAGGTTTTCAAATCTTGAAGAAAAGCTTTTTAATTTGTATCCAAATTCAATTCTTTTTATGAATTTATCACAGTTAAGGTAATGATTTAGCTCCCCATATCCATTGATTGAATTGTTTGTGAAGCTATAAAATGGAGTTATTAACCATTCTGTTTTTTTAGTTTTGATCCCTTTATTGTGTATAGCTAATCCAGACATTACTTTATCGTAAGTATTCCAAGCCAATAATGGTGCCCAATAAATATGATTAACCTGGTTATTAGTGATATCAATTGGAACTAACTTAAGTTCTATTGGTTTTTTAAATTTGAATAGACCAGAACTTCTCGATTGATGATGAAAAAAATTAAAATCTGTTGTAACTAAGTTACGGTCAATTGTAAAATGACTTGGTAATGAGAGAATATTATAAACAATTGAAGTATCACTTTTGAATCCATCTAACCATAGCTCACTTAAAATAATTGTAGTGTCTATACCAATTTTAATTCCTTGAATAGGAACTGGAGACTCGAAACCCGTATGGTTTTTAATTTTAATTAAATATTGTTTGTCATTAATTCGTTTTACTTTTTTAATGGAATAGTCAGTTTTTTTGCTTGTCTTTATGAATCCGTCAAAAAACCACGATAAATCCTTTTCACACCTGTCCTGAAAAGCTGTTCTTAAGTCTGAAGGACTTGGATGTTTAAATTTCCATACTTCAAAATATTCATTCATTATATTATCGAAAAGATCTTCTCCTATGTAATCTTTTAGATAATGAAAACCAATTCCTGTCTTGGAATAAACCATAGTTCCGTAGTTCAATGAAGTGTAATTTTGAGCGCCCATTTGTAGCCGTTGATCAAAGTTTCTTGAAGCATTGAATTGGTAACCCATACTATGAATTTGTTTTTCTTCAAAAGCAATATTTAATATCTTATTTTGGGATTTGTTTTTTGAAGCATCCTTTTTTACAGGGTATCCATCTGGGTATTTTTCCTGCATGTACCTTATTTCAATGTAAGTATTTAATCCTTCATCCATCCATGCATTATCTCTTTCGTTGTTTCCTAATATGCCGTAATACCAATTATGTCCCACTTCATGAATTATCACGGTTTCTAATGATTTGCTATTTCCAGAGCTTCCAATTACTGTAATATTAGGATATTCCATTCCTCCACCAGCACTAATTGTCCCGTCGACAGCAGTAACGTGATTATAAGGGTACTCCCCGACCCATTTAGAAAAATATGATGTTGCATCATTTAAATATTCAATGGATTTTTTCCATAATTCGGCTTCGTTATTTGTAAATAAAGCCCATGAAGTAACCTTTCTTTGAGATTTTGGTAATTTCACGCTTCCTTTTAGTACATGGTATCTTTTATCAGCGAACCAAGCAAAATCGTGTACATTGTTCTGAATAAATCTTAAAGTTTTGGTTTCCTTACTGCTTTTAGGAAAACCTAAATCTTTATATCCAAAACTATTTCTAATAGGTAGTTGATTATTATCAATTAACTTTTGTGTCTCAATAGCTTTTTTATTTAAAAAATCAATTTCTTCATCGTTTTGTAGGTCCCCAGTAGCCATTAATATATAGTTTTTAGGAATAGTGATGCTCACATCGTAATTACCATATTCAGAATAGAATTCTCCTTGATCTAAATAAGACATAGTGTGCCATCCGTTTTTGTCAAAAACTGCAGGCTTTGGGAACCATTGCGTAATTTGATAAGATTGTCCAACATGACCTAATCTTGAAAACTTTCCTGATGGAATTTTTACTCTAAAGGGTGTTTCAATTACTATGGAATCATTAGAATGTAGTGGCTTATCAAGTATTAAAAATGCTATGTCAATAACATTATCAAAGAAATTCCATTGGACTTTTTTACCATTTACATGAAAATCTAATGAATCAATATATCCCCGTTCACTTTCATAAGCATATTTTAGATCTACGTCTCCATTTTCTAATTTTTGTTTATTAAGCTCGGTGTCTACATTTTTATAAGCATTAGCCCATAAGTGTAAGAATATAGTATCTAGCTTAAAGGGAGAGTTATTGATATAGACTATTTTTTCTTTTGCGTGTAAAAAGTGGTTGCTATCAATCAATTCAACTTCAATAGTCGTATTGACTTGTTGCTGAAAATAGTTTTTCTGACCCAAGCATGAGAGATAGCCAATAATCAAAAGAAATGTTGATGTTAATTTTACAAGGAATTTATAATTGAATATTATTAGCATCTATTCAATAAATATAAATCAATTTTAAAAAACCTTCTGATTTATTTAAGAGTTCAGGAGTTCTATAATTTTATTTTCTAATTGCTCACCTTTAAGGTTATATCCACAAATTTGTCCTTTTTTATTAATCAAAAAAGTGGAAGGTATGCTTGTAACTCCATATTTTGCACCTGCACTTGAATTCCATCCTTGTAGTTCACTAACATGATTTTTCCATAAAAGTTGATCTTGTTCAATTGCCTCTGTCCATTTTTTCTTGTCTTTGTCCATTGAAACACTATAAACTGTGAAATTTTTAGATTTATATTTATTGTACAGTCTAACCAAATTTGGGTTTTCCGCTCTACAAGGTCTGCACCATGAAGCCCAAAAATCAAGCAATACGATATTACCTTTGAGATCACTTAATTCCTTTAATTTTCCGTAAGGATCTTTTAATTTAATATTAGGTGCATTAGCACCAATTTCTATTCCTAATGTCTTTTTTTGTTCCTCTTGTTGTTTAGCTATAAGTTGTTGTTGTTCGATAAACTGTTGTTGCTTTTTTCCAGATTCAATTATTTTATTTACTTCTGACAGAAATAGGTTGTTTTTATATCTTTTTTCAACTACATCTTTAATAATTAATAGTTCTTTTTTGAATTCTAAAGGACTTGTTATTTCTCCTAATAGCATTAAAATCGCTGGAGAATTTTTGTGGGTAATAATAAATTCCTTTACAAACTCCTTATGAGAAGATAATATTTTTGTTGCCTTTTCTCTACTTTCAATTGAATTGTCGTCTAAGTTTTTTAACATTGAAAGTAGTTGGTTTTTTTGATCAAAATAGCTTTGAAGAATGGAGTTAGTTGAATCTCCTTTAACAGAAACTGAAAAAGGATAATCATTGTTATTTTTTGTTATTGAATTTTGCAGTTTATTTTCTGCAATAAACAATAAACTTTCATTTAAGGAACTTCCAATTAAGTAAAGTTCAGGAAGTGGGGCATCAATTTCAAAATAATGATTTTGGGTATTTTTTGACGAATCTATTTTATAGGGCTGGTTATTTTTAAATTTATAAAGAAAAATATCTTCTTTCGAAGGTGTGTTGTATTTCAATGTATAATTATTATGATTTTTACAAGAGGTAAAAATTAAAATTGAACTAAGAATTAGGAGTGAGCGCATTAAATTTCATTTATGAGTTGCTGTAATAGTTTTCTAGTCGTTTTAGGGTCTGCTGTTCCTTTAGTAGCTTTCATGATTTGACCCATAAAAAATCCAGTTAGTTTCATTTCTCCTTTTTTAAATCTTTCTGTCTCGGAGGGATTAGACTTCAAAATTTCTAAAATAATATATGTAATACTGTCTTCGTCTTTTTGACTAATCCAATTGTTTATTTCAGCAATTTTTTTTGGTTCTAAATTTGGAAACTTAATCATTTCAGGAAAAACTTTTTGACTTGCAACAGAATGACTTATTTTCTTATTATCTATGAGTTTGATCAAACGAGCGATTTTTTCAGGGGATATTACAAATGAATTAATACCTATTGCATGCTGATTGAGATGGGATTTAATATTTCCCATTAACCAATTTGCAGCAGATTTAAAGTTATCTGTGTACTTTAAAATAGATTCAAAGTATAAAGCTATTTCTTTTTGTTCAATAATTACAAGTGCATCATAATTAGATAATTTGTATTCTTTTGTAAACTTCTCAAATAAATCATTTGGAAGAGGAGGCATCGAATCTTTAATGTTTTTTATATAATTGTCTTCAATTTTTAGCGGGTTGAGGTCAGGTTCAGGAAAGTACCTGTAATCGTGAGCTGCTTCTTTTTTTCGCATAGCAATCGTTGTACCACTAGGAGCATCAAATGTTCTTGTTTCTACTGCAACATTTTCATTATTTGTAATTATCTTAGCATGTCTTTTAATCTCATAATCAATAGATTTTTGAACATTTCTAATAGAGTTTAGATTTTTTATTTCCACTCTTTGTCCAAAGACATCACTTCCTTTTTTCATAATTGAAACATTTACATCACATCGCATACTTCCTTCTTCCATATTTCCATCGCATATTTCTAAGTATCTAAGTAGTTTTCTTATTTCAGTTACATATTGATATGCTTCTTCTGAAGATCTTAAAACAGGTTCAGTCACGATTTCCAGCAGAGGGACTCCAGCTCGGTTCAAATCAATTAAAGTACTAAAAGGATCAAGATCGTGAATGCTCTTTCCTGAATCTTCTTCCATATGAATCCGAGTTAATTTAATTTTTTTTTCGCTTTGATCTTTTAATCGTATTTTCACTTCGCCGTCGGTACAGATTGGAGTTTTATCTTGTGTAATTTGATACCCTTTTGGTAAATCTGCATAGAAATAATTTTTGCGATCAAAATGCATTTCCCTAGTAATATTACAATTACAGGCAAGTCCTAATTTTACAGCATGACTTATTACCTCTTTATTGAGTTTTGGTAAAGTTCCGGGATGAGCTAGAGAAATTGGAGAAGTTAATGAGTTTGGAAGATGCCCATATTCATTTTTGTCTGCACAATAGGCTTTACTTTTAGTTTTCAATTGTGCATGAATTTCAATTCCTATCACAGGCTGAAAATATGCTAGTATTTCAGATAATTTATTCATTTATATTTTTTCAAAAAACCTTTTAATAAATTTAGTCATAGTAATTTCAGCTTTTTTAGCAGCTTTCTGAACATCTGTATGTGTTACTTTGACAATCTTTCCAGGCACTCCTAAGTCTGTAATTATAGAAATACCAAAGCAAGGTATATCCATATGCCTAGCAGCTATTACTTCAGGTACTGTACTCATTCCAACTGTATCTGCACCAATTATTCGTATATAATAATATTCAGCAGGGGTTTCAAGATTAGGCCCAGTTAATCCTGCATAAACACCTTTTACCATTTTAATTCCAACTTCATCCGCTATTTCCTCAGCTATATTAATTAAATTTTTATCATATGGTTGGCTCATGTCGGGAAATCTGGGTCCTAGTTCATTAATATTTTTCCCAATTAAAGGATTTGATGGAAATAAATTTATGTGATCAGTAATCATCATCATGTCTCCAATTTCAAAATTTGGATTTACACCACCTGATGCGTTGCTTACAATTAGTTTTTTAATCCCTATTAGTTTCATCACTCTTATTGGGAAGACAACTTCATTCATTGAATAACCTTCGTAATAGTGAAACCTGCCCTGCATGGCAACTACTTTTTTACCTCCTATCTCACCAAATATAAGTTTACCACTGTGGCCTTCAACTGTAGATGTGGGAAAATTCGGAATATCTTCATAAGAAATAGAATGAGTGATATCAATTTCTCTTACTAATCCTCCAAGACCAGTTCCTAAAACTATTCCTATTTCAGGACTGAAATCAGTTTTTTTAATTAAGAAATTAGCTGTTTTTTTGATTATTTCTAACATAATCGATTAATTTTTGGTCAAATTTATCTTTATTCCACAAAAAATCAACAGATA
>MDTC01248275.1_pt1 | contig 36601 bp, 42 predicted proteins | sample 811181 | NCBI WGS metagenome assembly MDTC01 (sample SAMN05326644, study PRJNA326480) | marine metagenome | isolation source: seawater | place: Pacific Ocean: North | collected 2011
AATTCTACTCGCTGAAAGAGCTGATTCATGTTTTTTCATAATTAATTTTCTAGTAAAGATATTTTTTTAATCAAATTTTTTGATATTTGATTATTTTTATTTAATTCCCTAGCTTTAGATATGACAAGTTTTGATTGGTCAGTTTCTGCAACTTGTTTTAATTTTTTATCCCACTGTTCAAAGTCGTCTTCATTCATATCCCCAAAATCATTTTGTGTTGGTAGGCATATCCTTATTAGGTCTGGAGAAAAGTAATTTAAAAGTTTTAAATAGTTTTTTATGGCTGCATCAAGCCCTCTATTATTAGATTTTTCTTTATCATTATTAAAAGATATAAAAATTTTACTAAAACCTTTCTCTATCATCCAGCAAGATAATGTAGACGATATATCTAAACCAAAAGAAACTACAACATTTGTATAGCCGTAATTAAATAAATTTAAACAATCTCCTATACTTTCTACTATTATAATAAAATCAGAATCAATTTTGTCTATATTTGGAATGTAATGTGGGTATATCCAGTTTGCTTTTTTGCCCATATGTTTCCATTTAGCATCCTTTTTACTCGTCATATCTCTGCCTGAGAAACCATGAATCTGTCCATATCTATTGTATATCGGGAAGGTATATCGTTGATACATAGATCCCTTGGTAGCATAACCCCCTTTAAATTTTTTTAATACAGATAAGTCTATTCCTCTGTCTTGATAAAATTGATGATGTGGTAGTAACTCTGCAAGCCATTCTTCTGGATAGAGTTTTTCTTCTTCTGTTTTTCTTTTTGTGTTTTTTCCTTTTTCTGAAAGAAATCTTATGTCGTCTTGATTTAAATACTTGCTTAATTGTTTTGGATCGTTAGTATTTAGTGTTAAAACTAGAAGTTGTTTAAAAGGTTGAAACGGTGTATCTTTAACATAATCTTTCCAAGTTCCACTATCTTTGTAGATTTGTAATGCAGTCTCATTGTCTCCGCCTCTATATAAAGCGGCGCATTGCCAATAAGGGCCTTTATCTCTGAGCTTATAGCCCAAATCTTCCAAAACGGAACGAATAGAGTCTGTGTTAATCATAAGTCAGGAACCTCATTTAATTCATCGTTAGAAACTATATCTAAAGTAGCTACATTTCTGTCAACTAAATCTTGAAGATCTCCTACTTCAGACATGTGAAAATTATTAAAGTTATAGTACAGTGCATTTGGAGCTAAGCTGCCATCGTCTAATCTAATTAGATTTGTAGCCCTTTCTGGAGACTCTCCTAGATGTCTATGCTTTAAGCAAAACAGTCTATGGGTTCCAAACTCATTATTGGAAATTAATTCTTCCGTACTAAGTTTTCGTAAAAAGTAAAGATGTGTTGCTGCATGAATTATCCTATCTGAAAGAGAAACTACACTTTCATCTTCGACAATATTTTCAGTTGCTCTATTAGTGCTAATTCCTGATCTATTGCTTTGAACACTAGTTACCATTGATATTACAGGCTCTCCATCAAAAATAAAATCTTGGGTAAATCTTTTCCATTTGTCACACATGTCTCCAATAATTTGATACTCTTGTTTGTTGCCAAATTTTTCGGAAGTACTCTTAATGTAATCAAAATTAACTATCATTTCATTTCCCCTACCAACCTTACTATAATAAAAACGTTTAGCTAAATTAATTTGCTCGTCAACATTCATTCCTCCCACATTAAAATAATGGAAGTTATAATTTTTTATTGTAGACCAGACTGACCTAACTTTTTTAACTACAGCATCTCCTGCCTGTCTCCACTTTCCTGTTTGAAGCAAATGAAATGGAACTCCTGTCTCTCTTGCAGCTAGCCTCATTTGAAGCTCTGTCTTGCTCATCTCCCCATTATCTAGATGCAATACAGGTACATGATTATTTAATTTTGATGTCTCTAAGCAAAGATCAATAGTAAATTGAGTTTTGCCTACTCCAGAACGAGCGCAAAGCATGAATATGTTACCAGCTTGACAAGGATTTCCATAAAGCTCATTCATTCTTTTGTGAGGTCCAACTAATCCAAAATATTCAACAGGATTATTTCCCCTTTCCTCAACGACTTCTTCCATGTCTTCAAAAAGAGACTCTGGGTTAGAGCAAGAATTGTCGTAAGTATTTATATGGTCATTCCAAATTTTGTCGGAATCATTAATTAAAGATTCAAAAGGTGTGTCTATGGAAGTTTTTTCAAAAAACTTAGCCATCTCTCTGCATTTTGAAATACCTTTTCTTCTTATAGTTAATTGTTTTAAATCTTTTGCTGTTGATAATATAGATTTTTTAGAAACTTTTCTTAAATCTAAAGCCTGTACATACTGACCAATATGGACATTGGCATCAAAAGTTAAACCTAAGGAATTAATTCTTTCTGTTAGTGCTACATGATCTAGATGTATACCATTTTCTATTGCATGTTTAACCACTGTAAAGATAGTCTTATTAACTAAATCTATTCCTTCGTCAAAATCTTCTTCATTTACAAAATGACCTATGTCAACATAAAGGTCTGGATATTTTATTAATCCAGCAAGAAGTTGCTTTTCTAGCTCAATAGAATTTAAACTCATTGGGCTAATTATAGAATATAATCAAACAAAAGTCAAGAATTTTCTCGATCTCCGCCAAATTCACTAGGAAAATCGGCTTCTTCTATTTGTATTAGATACTTTTCTGCAGCTTTTCTTAATCCCATTTCTGTAATCTGAGTTCCAGCTTTAGTTAAAACCATAGGCATTCCATCTTGATCTGCATAACAAAGAAGAAAACCTTTAGAAGCTTCTTCAGTATTTCCTGTAAACTCATACAATTTTTCAAGAAAAGAAGAAGGTATTTGAAATTGTGGTAAGTTATCTGGGTCTAGATTTTCATTCATCAGTATATATTACACTAATTAGAGTAAGATGTCGAGCTTTTTAAAAAACGACTTAGATAATTTATCTTTTTCAAATATTTCAACAAGTTTTATTTCATTTAATTCACAAAAATCATGTTTATCATTATCTCTTTTTAGTTGCATGAGATAATTGTTTTTGTAATCTCCATGAAAAAAGGGTACATGCTTTGTATGTTGGGCTCCTTGTACTTCAATTGCTATCTTTTGGTTTGCATTATAAAAATCAAAAGTCATCCTGCTGCCAGCTACTGGAAACTCTTCAAATACAATTTGCCTTTGCCAATAATCTTTTAAGAAATCTTTTACTGATTTTTGAAATTTACTTTTACTTGAACCATCCCAGTTTACTAAATATTTATTTATACCTATAACTTTTCTAGTTCTTCCTGTTAAGGTTTTAAACTTCAACCTTCAATCCTCTCTTCTGGTTTGTAATATTTAAACCTTTCATGAGTAACTGGAGAGGCTAGTAAAACTGCGGGATTAATTTCTCCTTTTAATGTTTCTTGAAAAATGTGAGACATCCATGTCTGCTCGTATGGATGAGCCCATTTTGTATTAATAAACATTTTTTTATTACCTTCTCTGTTTACTATCATCGGCCAGTTTGCATAGTAAATTTCTCCAGATATGTAAGCTAGACCATCAAGCATATTAATATTTTTAAATTGAGTTCTGGGGGAGTGTGGGTCAAGTCCGGTCACCGGTAATTTATTATAATTTGGCCAAATCTCATCTCTTTTAGATTGTGGGACATTATACCAACTTACTTGAATATGGTTATCCATATATACTTCAGTAAAAGATAGCTTAAGGTAATCAAACTCTTCTTTAAGCATGATCTGATGAAGTTTTTTATATAAATTTGGAACATATTTTTGAAGTCCATTTCTACATATACCTTCATCTGGATTTGATATGGTCATATCGTCCTCGAAAAATAAATAAAAGTCTGCATCGCTCTCATCAAAATGTTCTGCAGCAAACTGTCTGCCTCCGCATATGCCTGTATTCTTTTCTCTAGGCAAATGTTCGAATCCATACTTTTCACACAATTTTTTATTACCTTCTATAGCTTCAGCTGAAGTTGAGTTGTCGATAATAAATTTTTTAACGGGATGAGTTAAGAATCCTTCATGCTTTTGTAAAGATTTAATTGTAAACTCTAATTGCTCTGGATAATTAAAAGTTAAAAAATATAAATGTGTTTTAATTTTAGAAATGTCATGAACAATTGTCTTAAACTTTTGCATGGGTGATTCCACCTTAACGAGTTCAGCCTCGTCTTTTTCAATCGCTTGGATAAATTTTACCACTAAACCATTGCCATCTAATGCATACCTCCTGTAGTTTTCAGGATGAAGATTCGCCATAATACTGAAAACACTCTCTTCTGTACCCATGAAGCCTTCCGATAAAGATCTATTTAGTAGGGCATAGTATAAGCTATTAGCTTCAGAAAGAAAATCTTTATGTGAACCAAATAAGCCACCCCTACAAACATAATCAACTTTTTTTCCTGCATATCTATCCATGGCTCTTGAATCAAATCCGTGAATTTCATCTGTAGCTTCATATGGATACGATAAAAATAAAAATGGATCTATTTTTTCTCTGATCCTATTTAAAATTTTTACATCATAAAAATAATTTTCATAGCATGTTTGACTAATTCCTGCATCGAGCCACATAAAGTAATCTGTATCAAATGGATTCCAAATTTTGGCATCATGCATAAAAAACATCTTGGACATCACAATAGGATTGTACCATTCATTACTTGCTTGAGGGCTATTTGGTAGCCAACCATGCTCTCCAGTAATATGCAGCCACTCTTTGCTTGTCCTGATCTTTTGAGCATTTTCCCAAAAAGGATTGAACATTATATTTTTAATATCATCAAGTTCGTATACCCTGATGTAAGTATTTTTTTCAGACCGCCTTTCTCTTACAAATGCTTCTAAGTCTTTAGGGACAAAAAGAACCATTGGGCAAGGTATTTTTAGAAACTTGTCAAAATGTTCCCTATATATAGAGAAGTCTCTACCGGCTCTAGCTATATCCCAAAGCCCTGTTACGATTGTTAAATTTTCTGCTTGATTTTCATTCATTGATCTAAAATGCCAGATTGTTCTATTAGTTTAAAAGAGTTTTCTACAATTTTTTCAGTAGTAAAATATTTTTTATAAAAATTATATCCATTTGCTCCTACTTTTTTTAATAAATTAGTGTTGTCTTTTATTTCTTGATATTTTTCTATAACACTTTCTTTTAATTTATCTAAATCTTTAGGTATGGGAGTTACTGTCTCATAGCTAGGTTCCCATTCTATAGGAAAATAAACATCGTCAGGAATGTCAACAATTAATTTTGAAGTAAATCTAGGTCTTATAAAAGGTATTCCAGCTCTCCAGTATTCGATGTCTCTGTTGCACATATCTCTAATTCCAGACATGGAGAAGCACAGTTTTGCTTCACACATTTTTGTTTTATAGTCTTTTTCTTTTGACCCTTTTATATCTATTCCCTTTACTCCGCAATCCTCAAGCCGTTTGACTAAATTTCTAACGGTACTAATGTATAGACCCCTGAAATAAATTGATTCATTTTGAGGTTTATAACAGTTTTCTGGGTATAATGTCTCCCAGTTCCAAGGTCTAAAGTACCAAGGTTTTACTTTATGTCTAATATCTTCACGAACATCTCTGTCGATAATTTTTTGATCATAATGACCTGAGTGAAGTACTACCAATTGTTCTCTTGGTATGTCGGAATAGCCTCCTGTGAGTTGTCTTAGGTCAAAATAGGTGGAAAAAATTAAACACTTTTCTGTTTTAGGGTTTGAAATGAGGGTGCTATTTGGATTAAAAGATGTTTTGTGTCCATATAAGTTATACTGGGGCCATCCTGATTGGTTTTTTGAGTTAGCTTTTTCAGCAAGCTCAATATCAAAACCTTTACTTTCTAGTAATTTTAGCAGCCTAATGTTAAAATCCCAAAACCACTCCAGTTTAGACTTTCCATTTACTCCTCCTATGTAATTAAGTTTCATTATTGTTTTTCAGCACATAACCAAACTTTTTTACTAAACTCCTCTTGCATAAAATGCTTTAAGTTGTTTTCTTCAAATTTATTTTTTATGTGAGAGTATTCAATTTCATGCCAGTTCCAAATTTTATCTTTTATGTAATCATTAAAAAAGTTTTTATCATGAGCATAATCATGAGCCATAATGAAATCTCCAGACTTTAAGAAAGAACTAAGTAAATTAAATTCTCTGTATTTACATCCACCATCACATAACAATAATGTTTTTTTTGAATTATTTAAATATTCATGAATGGATGCATCTTCTTTAATTTTATCCATAACATTGTTGAAAATATTCTCATCATATTTAATAATTTCACCTCTGGATAAGTAGGGCTCCATTCCTCTTGTTCCTGTATTAGGGTCATATGTAATAATTTTGCAAGAATCATTGCCGCATTCATTTAAGGCATCTCTAACTATTAATGTAGTTCCAGCCTGAGCAGTTCCTATTTCAATTACTTGATCGAAAGTAATCTGTTGAAAAAGTTTTAAGAAAGTATCATAGATACCTTCTACTTGCATTGCTGTAACAGTATGACCTAACTTTGATTTGTATGCAAACCATCCCTTCATTTTATAATGTACTTTCTACTCTTTCGGCCCAGCCTTTTGATTTACTGTGAGCCCACATGACCCACTTTGTTGGCTTGCCTTTTGTGTTTTGATTAAATATATTTTCAAAGCTTAACCATTCTCCTGACTGAGAAAATTCTCTTTTAATTCTAGCTTCATCCCAATCATCTCTAAATACAGAATTGCCATCTTTATCATCAAATGCAACAATCATACAATCATAATCATTACCTTTAAATTCAGATTTGTTTACATTAATACAGTGATAAAAAGAATCCACCCAAGGGTTTGTTTCTTCGTCTACTGGAGGATTATGTGGAACCTTATGGTCTAATGTATATTGCTGTATTCTGTGATTAGTAAAATCTAAACCTGCAAAATTTTGATAATCTTCTATGGTTCTTTCGTTTCCAATATCAAAATCAGTAAGATCAAAGCCGTTGTCTTCAACTCGCAATAATTGGCGTATTTTTGCTCTCGCTTTCTCTTGGCCCTTGTTAAAATCTTTCCCAGCTTTATAAAAATCATCCCATACTAATATACCATCTCTTTCTTCCCTCATTGTAGCATGCCAAATAACTGGTTTAGGTAGGTGATATATATCATAGCCGTGGGTATACCCCCTGATTGTCATGTGCAATTCTTCGCCGCTAAACACAATATCTGGGTCATGCCTAATTGTTTTTCCCCAATCATTACTTGAAAATAAGAAATGTCCAGAAACGTATCTTCCTGCAATGGGCTCTTTTGTGTTTGGGTAATGGCCCGGTCTTACAAAACATGTGCCATGAGGGTAGAAACAAACTACATGCGTTTGCCAAGTTTCATTGACTCGATCTTTAGGGTCATTAAATGGATTGTAATAGGGTAAGTAACCTCCTATGATTACCTTCTTTGATTTTTTTAAAAGTTTATTATGTAGCCTGATTAGATAATCATCCCAATTCTTGTCAAACCTGTGGTGAGAATCTAATTGTAATAAATAATCTTCATCAGTTAGAAGTTCATCGTTGATTAAGCCTCTAGCATAAGGTAATCCTTTAGCTTCGTTGTAAGGTATATCAATAATTTTAAACCTAGGGTCTGATCTAAATTCATCTATGTTATCAAATTTATCTTGTTCGTTAAACTGCCTACAGATACCAAAGTAAATTCTCTTAGGGTGCTTTGCATTTTCTAAAGCACTTTTAATTGTTGGAAGCAATTCTGGCTCTCTGTATGCAGGAAGATGAACTAAGATTGATTTCATATGTGAGGTATTTCTCCTTCAATAATTTCCATCCAACCTTTTTCTTTGCTATGAGGCCACACTAGCCATTTTTTTGGAATAACACTAGTATTAAAATCTCTCCACATTCTAACAAAATCATCACTAGGATCGTTTAACATTAAATTATTTAATTCATTTTCATCTGCATCAAGTCTTACTAATTCTTTTCCATTTTTATCTTTAAATGCAACAACCCAAACATCATAATCTTTTTCTGTAAATGCAGGCTTATGTATATCTATACAATATTTAAATTTTGAAACAAACTTTGCATCATATTTCTTTTTATCTTTTATGAATTTTATTGGAGGAACTTTTCTGTCATAAGTGTCTTGATGTACTCTCCTGTCCTTGAATTTAATGCCCGCATACCTTTCGTAATCTACAAGACTTCTAACTTTTCCTAGACCATACTTTGGAAAATGTTTTCTTCTGATTCCATCCACTCCAAGAAGCTCTTTAAATCTTAAAAAACTTTTGTTATTTAATTCTTCCCATTTGGCAACATCATCCCAATGTCTTGAGCCTTTTGCTCTTGTATAATGATGCCAAAACCAAGGTCTGTGAAGGTGAAATAAGTCATACCCATGAGTAAAAGCTCTGACTGCAAGAGAGCTTTCTTCTCCATGAAAATATAGATGGGGATCATATGGAACCTCTTTAACAAAGTTGCCCTGAGAGAATAAAAAATGACCAGATAAAAATCTAGCTCGCTCTGGTTCAGCTTTTTTATCTTGTATGCTTTCTGGAAAAATAAAAATAGGTCCTTCTGGCATAAATCTATCTATGTATGTTCTCCAAACATCATTTAGTTTATCTTCATTCTTTGAACCTGTGTCTGGGTCATAAGAAGGCAAGTAAGAAGAGATGATGGGTTTTTTGTGACCTTTTTTAATTAAAGATCTAAATGTTTTTTTAATTTTAAAATCCCAATCTTTTATAAATCTATGGTGAGAATCTAATTGAAAATAAAACTCTTCATCATCATATAGTTTTTGAATTTTATGCCTAGCATTGCATACTCCTACGGATTTACTCCATAGTGTTTCAATGATTTTAAATCTTTTATCTTTTTTATATTTGGTTAAATCATCGAAGCCATCGTCTGGGTGGTACTGCCTTGATATTGCAAACACTAAATTCTGTGGCATTTTAGCATTTTTAATGCAGTCTTCTATTGTTGGTATTAGCTCAGAATCTCTGTAGCTTGCTATAGAAATAAAAATTTTATTTTTCTTCATTAAATATTTTCCTAACAATTGTTTCGAAGTGCTTTCTTATATTAATATTTGACTCTATTAGTTCAAGTAATTTTTGATCTCCTTGTATTTTTTCAGGACAATCAATTTTTGATTTTTTGAGGTCAGATAAAAGGTCTTCATCGAAGGATATCCAAGCTCCTTTTTTTTCTATAAATCCCCAAAGATACATCATGTCTATAATTTCTTTTTCTTTCCATATGGAATTACCATCGATTCTCCCATAGCGAATTGGATACCTGACTTGGGCTCCAGTTTTTTCATTAACACTTTTTCTAAATCTAATTTTGCAATAGTGGCCAATTGGATTGCCCTTGTCTTCTAGTTTTGTTGCCGAAGGATTTTGCCACATGATATCATTGTTGTATCTTTCTTCAAATTCTAAAATAAAATTAGCATAATGCTTTATTGCATTACCTCCAGCTTGTTTTACTTTTGGACCTCCTCTTGCAGCATATGGATTGGAAGCTACCTCAACTCTAACTTGAGAAGTAAGTAACATCATATGTCCCATTTTGGTGATAGGTAGTACCATCTTTTTTAAAAAAACTGATGTAACTAATGCTCCCCCGGCAACTTGTTCACTTTCTGCAAAAGGTTTGTCTACATCATTCATTCTGCAAAGAGCATCTACACTATCAATAATAAACATATATTTTTTACTTTCTTCATTATTGAATACTAGATCCCTTATAAACTCAAAAACTTTTTCAAAAATATTACAGTCTAATACAAAAAACTTTTCAGGGTCTTGGTCTACTCCTGTTCTTTTTAACATTTCTTTGCTTAGCCTACCTTCTGATTTTACTATGACAACCATTCCATTTTTACCAAAATGTGATTGAAAATTTTTAGCAACTGTTAGTGCGCAGCTAGTTTTTCCTCCTTCATTAACTCCTGTGAACCGATGAGCTCCTGCGGGAAATCCTCCACCTAATGCGAGGTCTAAATTTAAACTTCCACTGGATACTTTGTAGTCTTCTTCTTCGAAATTATTGAAATGATATTTTTGATTGTCCTTGTCTTGTAAGAACTTATTGATTTGATCTAATGTTTTGCTCATGATAAAAACTCTCTAATTGTTTTTGGTTTTTTGTTTATAATTGCATCCTTGCCACTTTTTTCTCCAAGAGTTTGACTTGTTATCTCTGGTAACTTATAATGAAATTCATTATACTTTTTTTCAAGAATTTTTTTTCCGTAGTCTGATTTTAATATACGAAGCGAATCCCATTCTTGGTTAAAATTTACTTTACTCCAAAACTCCATATTTGGATAGTTTTCTAGGAGGTCATTAAATAATTTAAATTCCCTTTTCCAAAATACAGCTCTCTGATTTGGGGGAATTTGTATAATTCTTTTTAATATTTCTCTCTTATTATACTTTGTCACTAAAGTATAATAGCATATACAAAAACAAAAGTCAACAATATTTTATACTAAAGGTTTATTTAGTGGAGTTTTAATCGACTTGCCTTGTGGATGAGTTCCGCAAGAATGATCAATGTCGCTTAGTCTGCCTCCATCACTTTGGTAATTTCCGTCCCTGCAAGATGCACCTTGTGGGTGACCCTCTCCAAAAGTATTAGTACCTTCATTGCAATCATCAAAACACATTTCTCGATACCTATCGGTGGCGGCACTAAAACTTTTAGAAGATGTGAAATTACTGTCTGTGTGAATTTCCGATAAACAATTTTCTAATTCTCCGTCTGGGTCATCATCCCACTCTTCCCCACAGGGAGATTCACTAACTAGGATTGAATCGGAGTCGTAGCAAGTCCATTGGTCCTCAGGTAGACTTTCTTCGCCTTTACAAGGACGTGGACTTTCGACGACTACATAATATGGAACATTTAAAGTACGCTCATAACAATCAATGCAATGATTGGCTTGGTCATAAATAGTTGCTTTAGCCCAGTCTGCTCTTGCATTGCAAATATTGCATTCATGACCCCATGTTGTTTTGTCTTTATCTGAACCTTTAGGTGAACAGGGTTGATCTGCAGATGCCACATCAGAAGTTATTGCCCATTTATCCCAGTCTAATAATAATTTTCCTTTTGTTACATATATATTAGCTTTTAATGTACCATTACTATCAATTAATTCACCTCCATTATTAATGGAAAATTCCCTACTATATCTATCTGCTTCTTGTGTGAGTATGTCGTAGGGTGGATATTTAGGATCATTTGGCAAATTCACTGGTCTGCCTAGAACTGTATTAGGGATTGTTATATCTTTGCCGTAATCATTAATATAAAAATGTTCATTGCTGGTAGGTGCAGAGTCTTTACCTACAGTAACTCCATATTCATTGGTATATAATGATCCATCCACTTCAAAGCCATATTCAGCTGGTTCTTCTTCGTATTTTCCTGAACAATCTAAAAGTATAGCTTCGCAGCCTCTAGCAACCGGAGCATCTACTCTAAACCAATAATCATCAGATTTTAATCCGTGGTAATCTCCAGACATTAAATTACAAGGAACTTTACCGACACTTGGTTCTCTTATGCAGTGAGACTCTACTCTATGAACGTCGCCTCCTTGTTTATTAATTAGGTAATAATGGTCGGTTTTATTATTTTCTTCATCCTTTCTGTTTAGGATGTAATGTACATGTGTGTATGCTTTGTATGACATATTTATCCCGCAGTAGTAATTAAATGTGAAGTTTCAAAATTTCCACCATGTTTTGCATTGTACCAACTTGTTAATTGTTCAACACAATCTTGACACCCACCTTCGTCTGCATCTCTAGAAGTTCCAGTAAATTCTAGCGTACCTTCTTGTCTCTCGTGAGTAAGGTCGTCTGTAGGAGATGTTGAATTTATCATATCTGGGGTGGCATTTTTAGCACAGGTTTTACATGTTCGAATATTAAGCTCATGTTTTTTTCCACCCGGAGATTTTGAATCTACTTTGATTGTAACTTTAGTTTTTGTGACTGTTATGATTAATTGTTCTTGTGTGTGTGTATGGAAATTACTTGTGTAAAATTTATCAAACTCATCAAAAAGAACTTTAGTTTTTAAAGTTTCAATTTTTTTAATGTATGTATGAGCAAAAACTTCATGATTAAAACCATTATAAGTTGAATCTAGCATTTTTAAGCCTGTATCTTTATGAGTTTTATTTGTGTAAGGCTTTTGGACTCCATAAGGGTGGTTTCCTGCATCAGACATGTCATAACCCACAAAAAGTTGGTTGTATTCATAGTCTAAAGATGAATGTCTATGTGACAAACCTACTGCTGCTGGAGTTATATTTCTTCTTTTAAATGAATGATAGTAAGACTGCGCAATTAGGCAGCATTTTTCCTTGTTTTCGGAAGGGAAAACAGCTGTTGAGCCTTGTAGGTCAAATGTACCCCTACTAGCATCATACATTCCTGCTACTCCGTAGGCTTTAGCCTGATCAACTTCATCATACAATAATTTAAAACAATAAGAATCAATGCCTTTGCAACCCTTTGAGGTTTTTTTTGTACCAATTATTTTGTATGGAACACATAAATCACTACCAACAAATTTTTCATCTGCATCTTTGAAAAATTTCCAAAAGTCTAAACTCCATTTTTTATTTTTGTCAATTCCCATGCTTGATCCCAATGGGAACATCATGACTTCTTTTCTAGTTAGAGGAGTGTTTTGCATGGCATTTTATCTCCGATAACCTCGACCATCGTGGGGTGGGTGTATGTCCCTATATGCTCTGTGATCACTTTTAATCGCTCTCCTCGCTTTCGCTGTAGTTATATGAGAGGAGTCAAAAACAAAAACAGGATCTCCTAGTGCAGAAAGTAATTTCGCTGCATTGCCTTTGCTGTAGGCTATATATGCTAAATCACTTGCACTAGTCTGGTCTATTTCTCTCTTTTTAGCATTCCATATCTCATAATTACCAAAGTATCCATTGGCACTCGGATCTTTACATGCATCACACTTTCCGTTTACATCACCCACAGCTACTTCCCTCGAAATTGTTATTATAATTTTTGTCTACTGATATTTCAGAGCTGGAAACTCCCTGTCCCTTAATGTATGCAGAGTCAGAGTTTCCTATTATTTCTACATCGACATATGAAACGATATCCATGCCGTTAAATTCTACAATTGGCTCGCCGTTCTCGCCAACTATAACATCTCCTCCGTTTCCTAAATTATACTGTTGCATTTCTGAATCTAATTTAATTTTTATTTCTTTTTCTGAAGCATTTCTTTTATTCATACTTAAGCCTTCAAAGAAAACATTTTTGCCAAAACTTCCACCAAAAAATTCAAACTTTTCTGAGTAAAAGTAATTTCCTTTGAATGCCCAGCCGTAATCTTTAATGTGTTCTGGCTTAGGATCTGCACAGTTTGTGACTGATTTTTGTTTTGTTTGATAAGGAATGCGCGATTTTACATCATCCCATTCACTTAATTCCGGTTTAAGTCTGTATGTTTTACTCGCAACTCCTTCTAGTTCGTCGGCTGAAAAGGAACCTGCTTCTAAATCTATGAACCTGTATCCTCTATCATATAGGTCTTGAATTTTATCCTGTTCAGCCTTACCACATTCTGCACCTTCTGCTGCAGGAATTTTTTTGGCTTTTTCATCTCCATATTTTTCTAGAGCTTGAGCTAATGATGCATATTGTATGGCCATACATATATATACACCAAGACAATCATTTTTCTATTTAAAAATCGTCTTCCAAAGAGCCACTTTGTTGATATTCTCTAACTCTTCTTTCGAAAAAATTACCCATGGCCTGAACATCAACAACCTCGCCCAGCCAAGGAAAAGGGTTTTTGTCACTAGGAAAGCGATAGTCTAAACCAATAGATTCTAGTCTTCTGTTACCTATATAATGCATATAGTCAACAAACATTTCTGCATTTAAACCAAGAATCCCTGTAGGTAAGACATCATGAGCATATGCAATTTCAAGTTCAACTGCTTTTTTAATATGCTCAACAAATTCATCTTGTATTTTTTTAGTCCATATAGATGGATTTTGCTCAATTAAAGTATTAATTAGGTATGCCCCAAAAGCAATATGTGAACTCTCATCTCTTAAAGTATATTTTATTTGATCAGAAATGCCCTGAAGTTTATTTTGTCTGCCTAATGCAAGCAGCATTGCAAAGCCGCTAAAGAAAAAAGTTCCTTCACATACAATCCAATAAGTTAAAAAGTTTCTAAGTATCTCTTGCTTACCTTCTTTAGTATGTGGATTGAAATCTTGACGACTAATGTCATTAGTGATACCCATTAAAAAATCATCTTTAGCTTTTATGCTTGGAATTGTCTCATAGGCTGTAAAAACCTCATCAATATCTAGGTCAAGACTGTCACAAATATAAACTACCGTAAGATTGTGAAGGCTTTCTTCAAAAGCTTGACGCAAAATATACTGACGGCATTCAGCGTCCGTAATAAATCTGAAAGCCGAAAGCAAAAGGTTATTACCAACCAAAGACTCGCTTCCAGCAAAAAATCCAAGACAGCGTTTGACGAGTAATTTTTCATCTTCTGTGATTTCATTATTTTTCCATTGTTTAATATCATTCTGCATGCTAATTTCAGTAGGCATCCAGTTATTTGCACAGCTCTTTAGGAATAAATCCCATGCATATTTATGTTTGTGAGGAAGTATTCTGTTTACTCCAGCAATATTTTTAGTTAAAAGTTCTCCTGTTTTTTCGCTCATTATGTATGGTATATCGTATTATTATGTTTTTAGGTTCATAATAATAGCAAAAAAATATTAAAGTGTCAAGTTTTAATTCCGTCAACCGTTAGGGGTCTAAATCCAGCATCGTGATCGTCTCCAATGCTTATAATTTCTGCTCCCATTCCAAAATTACTTAACTTTCTATACAATTCTCTGCCTGTATGGTTCATGTAATACAGTTCGGACTCACCAGCAACTAGAGCTGTTTTAATTTGACCTTTTAAGGTGTTAAGTTTTGTTGCCATCTCATTTTGATTTTGAATGGCATGTATCTGGTTGTTTAATTCTTGAAGAGTCATATATAATATGTACACTTTTTTTGGAAAAAAACAAGCAACCTTTTAATATTGAATATGATTAAATCTATTTTAAAAAACAGAGAAATTCAAGATAAAGAAGCATCGTTAAGCGATTTAGCGGATAAGCTTTTAAGTAATATAGATATGTCTTTGTTTGATAAAGATTTTGTAGAGCAAGAATGGGCTAAGTCAAAGATTAAAAAAATTGCAGCAAAAATAGATATTAAAAATAATATACCTTACTTTGATGCTCCTTATGGTCATCATCATGGTAGGTATCCAGATTTAAAATATAGCATGTTGCAAACTTGTAGAAAGTATCAACTGCCTGACTGTAGTTTTTTAGTTTTTTTAAATGATGCATATGCATCTACTTTTCCTGCATTTTCGACTATAAGAAGGTTAAAGGAAGACATTTTTAATATACCTATTCCCATGGGAAATATGAGAGGAATGGGTGACGGAAATAATACACCATTAATGGGTTGGGATGAGCTTGTTCAGGGTGAATTGTTGAATACTCATAATCAATATCCTTGGGATAAGAAAAAAGATATAGCTGTATTTAGGGGTCAATACATGCATCAAACTTGGAAGCTTGGGAAATACACAGAAGAGAAAGCTGAAAGTTGGACAGAAGTTAATCGTGGAGTATTGTTTAATGTAGGTTCTAGCAATAAAGATTTATTTGATATTGGTTTCAATGTTGTTGGAGCTAATCCTTTTGAGGAGGATATTCCGTCTACTGACCTTATACCTTTTGCTGAACAACAAAAATATAAATACATGATATGCATGGGGACAAATGCAAACTGGGCAGAAAGATTGAGGAATCATTTGTTTACTAATTCTGTATTAATTAAACACGAAGCAGAATGTATGGAATGGTTTTATTATTTACTTGAGCCTTATAAACATTATATACCGTACAATTTAATGGTTACAGATCTGGCTGAAAATATTAAATGGGCAAAAGCGAATGATGAAAAATGTAAAGACATTGTAAAAAATGCGAACCAATTTGCTCAAGAATATTTAAAAGAAGAAACTATGTTCTTATTTACTAAAATATTAATTACAAAATATAGTGAATCAGTACAAACAAGTAATTGAAAATTTTTTTAAAGATTTTCAGCCTAATAGTATCTCAAGAAATGATTTAGATCAATATTATAATCACCCTAGGGAATGGAAATATTTATCTAGAATAAAAATTATTAATAACAAACCCATCTTTCATGCAAATGAAGGTGAGAAAAGAGGTAGGTATGGTCCTGTTGTTGATTTAATTAAAAAAGTTACTGAATTATATAATTTTAAAGATACTGAGTTCTTGGTAAACACTGGAGATGGGGTACATTCTGATGTACCTTGTTTTGGTGTTATAAGAACCAATCCAGAAAAGCCTAAAGGAATAATTCCATTTCCCGTAGGAAATTCTAACGGAATGAAATATGGTTTTGGTACACCGATAGTTAACTGGGATAAATATGTTGATGAGCATATTGTGCAACTTGGGAAAAAATATGATTTTAAATCTAAAATAAATAAAGTAGCATGGCGAGGGTCTTTTAAAATGATTACTTGGGCAGCTGGACAATATTCAAAAAAAAGAATAGAGTCTTGGAGGGATTGCACTCGATCAAAACTTTATTTTATAACTAAAGATCGAGAGGACATTTTTGATGTTGGAATTACTGGAATATCAGATAAATACCATAGTCCTAATTCACCAGTGCCAGATGAAGCTTACGATTTAATTAAACTAAAAAATAGAATACCTTTTCCAGAAATGCAAAAATATGTTGGTATAATGGATGTGGGTAATGTATGCGAGTGGTCAGAAAGAATAAGAAAGCAGCTATATATGAACTCTGTAATGATTATGCAAGAACAGTCTGCCCAAGAGTTTTTTACACCATTACTAAAACCTTTCATTCACTATGTCCCAACTAAGGGAGATTGGAGTGATCTTGTTCAAATAGGTGAATGGGTTGTTAATAGCCCAGAAGAAGTAAAAAAAATTATAGAAAATGCAAATCAATTTGCTTACCAGTACTTATGCGAAAAGTCGATGTACGAATATACTAAAATGGCAATCGAAAAATATACCACTTTGCTAAAGTAAATGGAAAAATATGTAATATTAAAAGATATTTTTTATGATGGTGGTAGATTGTTTTGTCCCAACATTAAAAAATCAATATCTGTTCCAGTAGCATTTTCAACTACAATCGACATACACCCTCTTTCATATAAGATCGATCCAGTTAAGGTTTATGAGTCTTGTTTTTTACATAAAAGGCATGTAGTTGGCGGTTATGTTCATATTCTTATGGATGAATGTTGGGGTATGTTTTATGGAATTAAAAAACACAATTTTAATCCAGAATTTATACTAAGTTTGAACAATGATAATAGGTCATTTAATGGAGAATGGAATCTGTGGTTAAATAAGTTTTTAAAATACGATGTAAAAGAGGAGCCGGCTATTAAATCTCCAATATTAATTAAAAATGTTTTAACGGGGTGGGCGACTAATAGTATTATATTTAAAGATAATGATTTTAACTATGAATCTTTTCCAAATTCAATTAAAGATATTCATAATATAAAGCCCAATGCAAACCCTTCTGAAGTTGTGTTTGATGTAAGATCAAAAACCAGAACTATATTAAATATAGAACAATTAAAAAAAGAATTAAGTTTTTTAAATGTAAATTTTGTTAAATTTGATCAAATGTCAATAAAACGCCAAATTCAAACAATGAATAATGCTAAGCTATTTATATCACAGCATGGTGCTGGATTGGCTAATTCTATATTTATGAACCAAGGTTGTAAAGTGATGGAATTAATTCAAGAGGATTATCAGAAGTATGATGCATATCAAATGATTTGCAAAAGGTTTAATCTTAATTATGTTAAACATGTTGAGCCTCAAAAAAATTCAATTAAAAAAATAACCAAACACGAAAAGAGAGATCAGGACTTGATTATTAATACCAGACAAATAATAAATGAAATTTTGCGATCCGAAATTTCTAAACAAGATTTGGCTGATAGGTGGGGATAAATGAAATTATTAATATAAACAAAATAAAAAATGAAATTATTCGATAAAAATTCAAAATTCTTTAAAGAAAAAGGGCAAATAAGAAAACTTTCTTATGTAGCAGAGTATTGCTGTCAAAACTTTGAAGGCGACTTGATTGAAATAGGTTGCTTGAGGGGAGTTATGACATGCAAGTATGCTGAAGTGGCAAAAAAATATGGAAGAAAAGTTTGGGCGGTAGACCCTTGGTATGAAGACAACCCAAAATATTGTGCTAATTTGCAAGGATTTTATGATGAATTTATAAAAAATACAGAGGATTATAAAAATCATATAGAAATCATTAGAGCCAGCTCCTTGGATGTGGATGTAATTAAAAAAATTAAAGGTATCAATCTATGTTTCGCTTCCGTTGATGGTTTGCATACTAAGGAAGCATGCTATTCAGATATAATGTCGGTATCTCATTGTTCTGGAGTCATTGCTGTAGATGATGTAATAAACTATAAAGGAGAAATTAATTGGGAACAAAAAATGAGAGATGCTATAAGTGAAGCAATGATTAACCTTAAAGATTATTCAGTAATTTGGCCTACTGCAGAAAATAAAATAGAAAAAAATGCATACCTATATAGATGAAATTATTAATTAATTTTTTACCAACAGGACTTGGAGATAGGTTACAATATAACATAAAGAAAATACCTTATCTAAAATCAAAATTTAAACAGCTAGATATTTATGCAAGCTGGAAAATAAATAATCAATGTTTGGCAAATTTTGAGGACTTATTTAAAAATGTGTATAATATAAATTTTGTTGACGAGCTTTTTAGTGAAGAAGATTTACTTAAAAATGAAGAAGAAATTTGTAGTAAATTAAATATAAAACCAATAGATTTGACACACAAAGCGTTACCAAAAGAAAATACCCACAAAGTATTACAAATAAAAGATGAAATTTTAAATGAAATTTTAAGTTTGCAAAAAAAATATCAAATTGACAAATCAGTTATTGGTATTCATTTAAGGGTTCCTGAGAATTTTGATTTTAAAAATCCAGAAAAAATATTGGATAAAGATCCCAGTTATGCTAATTGGAAAGCTAAGCATTTGATGGATAACTTAAGTGTTTTAGAAAAAAACTATGATTTTCTAAAAAATAAAAGAGTGCTTGTTTTTTCAGATAGCAAAGAATTAATAGAAGAAATGCTTTTAAAATATGATAATTTTTTTACAATTGATGAATGTGAAAAGCTTCCCATAGATAATAAAAAGGGAATCAGTCACGTTCGTAGAAGTAAGGAATCTGTAATTGCAGGTTTGAAAGCGGCTGGGCTACTGTCTTTGTGTAATTATAACAATAAAATCAAACTAAGGTTAACCAGCAATTTTTCAAAAATCCCAACGTGGATTAAAATTGGTAATTAAAATTTATAATATCTCGATTATATTTTTCCAGAGTTATTGCTTTGGTTGATTCGTTATAATATTCTCTATAATTAATAGACCGATTGGATTTATTTCTGTGAGGTAGATTGAGTTTTTCGAGGCCAATTGCTTTACAAACATGGTTGAAACCTGATTGTAAATTTTCATATTTAATAATAAAATCTAAATTGCTGGCTCCATCTTTAACTTCAGTAAAGCAAGTTTGATCTGCAAGGTGACCATTCTTGATTTCTCGTTTAGGATACCAAGTTTGTGATGTTTCTCTCCAAGTTAATTGGTGATCATTTGGTTGGTCTCTAACCATATTTACAAAATTTTCAAAAGAAACTTCTTTATTTCCCCAAGGTGTAGATATTTGACCTTTGCCCGTTCCGCTTTGCCAGCTGTATTCAGAGACCAATCTATCCCAAGGATTTCCAACTACAGTAAATTTGTAATAATTGTTCCAAGTTTCTAAACCAAAACGGTCAATTAGTTGCGAAGATGTGTGATGCCACAACCCTTCATCCACTAAACCTCTTCCAGAAAAAAGAGTGTCAATACTATTACCTGCAGTTTTAGGTATGTGAATGAAAATAAATTTATGCTTATGGTTTATCATTGAAAGCTGCATTTAAAATTGGCCAAACTCGATCATCAATCATGTGGCAATTTTTTGGGTGGTGACAATGCATATCTATGTAATAACCATTTTTTAATAAATTTAAATCTAAATTTTTATTAGATAGATTTCTAATGCCAGATTCAAGTTCACTCTCAGTTAGATTTAAGGTTAGAAGTTCTTTATGCTGCCTGCTATCTTCATTCCTTAATTGTTCTTCATAGGGAAATGAATGAGGGAGAATTGTTTTATCGTCAAATCCATATTTTTTTAAAAAATCTTCTTTAAGCTCTTCATGTAATCGTGCTTTTGGTTGCAATTTTCTGTATTGAGGTGCAATAAATCCAGTAAACTTATCAAAATGATTAAACCAATGATGACTTTCCATACTAGAGGCATTAAGGGATGGAATATTTTTTTTAATTAAATCAGTAGTATAGTATTCTTCATATGTCCAAACAGAGCCTCCATGTGCGGGTTGAGTATTAAGTGATTCCCAGTCTGTTTTTGTTAATTCTTGAGCTCCCGCTAATTGAGCAAAAGAATGTTCTACTAAACTTCTTTGTAATTCTAAAATGGCAGAAAATGTTTTGCCTTTGGCTACATGATAATGTCCAGTAAGTCTGCGAGGAAGCCTGTTAGAGCATAGGTGTACATAGTAATCGTCTGGAATTTCTGATATATTTTTAATGAAATGATTTTTTTGCAAGGGCAATAAGTCTATATCTCCAACAAGCCATGTTGTTTCTGGTTCATTTTGAGTATAGTACCATTTATTAAAAATTAATTGACGCATATTGAAAGATCTTAAATCACCGAAAATAGAACTTGTTGGAGGTTCTTCGTATTTACATTCGATAATTTGACCATATTCTTCACTTAAATTATGCTTTTTTTTAGAACCGTACAACAATAAAACTGGATCAATATTTAAAAAGGTTTTCCATACCTTGGATTGCACATTCCACCAGCAGGAATATTCTTCGGAACTACTAAAAATAACTTTATCAATTTTCATTAATTAATGATACGAAATCTGAGCAAACTGCATGAACTTTAGGGAGGTGTTTCAAAAGAAGCAAGTCATTTTTGCTTAAAAGGGGAATGACTGAGTTGTTATCACAGATATTTAAATCGTGGCACCATATATTTTTTTCATTTCTAATTGCTGTGCAAATTTCAGAACTATGATAGAAAGTTTTTAGAGGTGTGTTTGTCAGGAAAGACAATGATTGATAATCTTTACAGTGAATCCATAAATTTTCAGCTCTGTCCAGTAACCATGACTTTTCTACTTTATATTGAGCTACATCATGACCTAAAAAAAGACTTCCATTAATTAATCTAACATCAATCTCTGCATCATAATTAATAAGAGCTTGATCTATATAATCAGCGGTATTTTCTAACTCTTTGTTAGGTCCAGAAATGTTTCCTCTGTGAGCAATCAATCTCATTTGAACCAATTTTGCCAAAAAATATAATCTTCAACATCTTCAGGTATACCAAAAGATACATAAGGACATTCATATAGTTTGACTTTTAAGCCGTCTGCGATCATCTCTTGGTAAAGTTGTGTAACGTAATATTCTCCGTTTACAGTTTTATTTTGACTCATTAAGGAATTTGAATAATCTTTGAATATTTTTCCAGTTTTAAAATAGTAAGATCCATTTGAACCTCCACAGTTAGAGAGATCTGGTTTAGAAAAATACGATTTGCTTAAACCTAGTAAATCAAAATTTTGATTTAAGTCTAAAAATATGTTTTCAAAATTATATTTTTCTATAACTTCTTGACAGTTAAATTCTCCGTCATGCCTTACGAAGCAATAATATTTATTATTTCTCCAATGAGGATTGTGGAGATTATGAGATGTTAGTCCACCGTCTACATCGCTAAATGTACTCAGCATATTGGTTATATTGAGTTTCTGGGGAGCATCAATATAGGTAATTAACAAATCTTCATCATCTAGCAAATTGTCGTGTATATTAGTGAGACTATAAAGCGGTCCTAATTGGTTTGATTCTATGCCGATTGCTTTGCCGTTTGAGTGTTTTTTGATTTCTTTTTCTAAATCAGTGCTTTCTAGGTCTTCGTTGCGGCATAAAAATATTGTTTCATAATCATGAAAGTCGGGAATTAAATCAATAAAAACCTCTATTGAGGTTTTTCCATTTATGTTTAACAGTGATTTGTGCGGATATCCTTTTGCAGTAAATCGTTTACTGTTTCCTGATAGGGTTATTACATGTTTCATGGGTTAAAATTATTTATAAATGCTTGTACGTTTTTGTTTTTATTTGTATCTGGGTGACCTGTAAAAATATTGCAATTTCTTTTTTTGCAAAGCAAAGAGAGAATACTTTGGTCTTCTCTATGAGACCTGTGTTCTTTAAATTTTGAATAAATTTCTGTAGATCCTCCACATATATTTTGTTTGATGCAGCAATTATGTAACCACTCTTTAACAAAACTTATATTCTGTTCATTATTTTTTAGAAAAAACCAAGTTGCTTGAACTTGTTCGCTGTCAAAATACTTTTCGTGGTTGCAGTCCATTGTTACAAATAAATCTCTTTTTGTCCATAATCGCTCAGCTCCCCACCTAGTTTCATGAAAAAGATTGCCTTGTTTTTTTACATAATCAACCAATACAGAAATATTTGTCTTTGAAAAATCATTATGATTACAATCATAATAAAAAATAATATCATCTGGGTCAGATTGTTGTAGTGCATCAAGAACTATAAAAGGTTTCCATAACCACATGCCTGCTCCTCTTGGCATTTTTAGAATTTCTTTATTCCTTCCATAAAAATTATTTTTTTTTAAAGATTCTTTATTGTAAGTTATTACTTCATCTATTCCGCAGTTATTTTTTGGGATATTGTTTTTTCTTCTTTCAGCGACATTTGCGAAATGAAGCTGTCTTGGTTGATTATCCAAGTCTTCCGGGTTCGGGTTGTCAAAGTATTGAACTAATTTTACTTTCATAATAATTTTTTAAATTCTTCTAAATTAATTTTTATATTTTGATTCTTTCCTTTTTCTTTTCCTAGATTATCCCCCTCCCCTATAATATAATAGTAATCAAGGTCTAATATGTTACACATATTCCAATATAATGCTAAGAAATAGCTTGGATTGAATAGTTCAATCAATTTAGTATTAGGTTGGCAAAAAACTAAATTAGTAAGACCAGCCCCATGAGCCGAAACTATTTCTTTAGATGAATTAAATAAAGTTGCCTGTTCGTAAACGGAATAATCTTCTAGATATACTTTCTCATAACCTTCTTGAGATAGAGCCCTCCATAATTCGTCTTCGTTTTCTATACATCTACCTGTCTCTGATCTACGTGAAATAAAAATTTTCTTTTCTTGTTTTTCATTTTCTTTTAAAAAATTATCACATAAAAAATCTATACTCCAAGGTGTTAGATGTATGTGTCGATTTGGCTTGCATGGAATTATTAGGCTATCAAATGTGTATGTAGTATTTTTATCTGTTTCAATTATTTTATGTACAGGAATATCCAATATTGAAAGAGTTTGATCTACAAAATTACCTCTATTTTCTGGCAATATAATCTTATTGATTTCACTCCAATCTATTCCATACTCTTGTAGTAGTTTTATTCTTGGTAATACATGGCACATCCAATGGAAATAATTTGAGCCAGAATCTATCGAAAGTAATGCAGATTTTGAATCAACATGTTCGTTTTTTTCTGAAGAAAAATCTGGAAAGTCGTACTTTGTGGAAACATCTTCAAAGATATAATCATTATGAGCTATAGAAACTGAACCTACTTGGTTAAAGCAATGCACTTTGACATCATTAGCTTTTGCCACATAATACGGTTTGAGATTTTGCTCTCTGATATTAGAAATGTAGTTAACTATATCTGGATGTATTTCTATGCTTGGAGTCTTTGGGACTTTTTTAAACAAAACATTGTTTTCATTTTCAAAAAAATAATCTATAGACCAGTTTTTAGGTGAAAAACCTTTGATATATTTTTCTATAGACTGTATTTTTTTCATGGCTGCTGAAGAGATTTTTCGTCAAGGCTTTTTAGAATTTTTTGAAGAAAACCTTTTGGTGCTTCACTTTTTTCTAAATAAAGTTTTGATTCTATTGGATCTTTTCCATAAACACCTTCTAGTCTATGTGGGTGATCCCATAATACAGAGTCTTCGAGAACATTAACTGCATGCCAAGGGCTTTCTTGGAAAACTTGGTATGGAGTAAAATGCTTTAACCTGCTTAAAACATCATGGTTTACGATATCATCTTCACATTTATAACCAGTTCTTTCTGTACCATAAATTGAATACCAAAAAGGCACTCTAGCAAAAAATCTTTCCCTAAGTTTTCCAGAACAAATATCTATTTTTTTATTTTTAAATTTTAATTCTTTCTTTATGTAATGTTTAAGGCATAGCTCTGGATTCCAAACATGAGATTTTCTATAATTATTCCATGTTAAAAGTTTTTTATTATTATGGGTTTCGTTGTACCATTTTTTTGTAAAGTAATTGTAAATATTCATTCTTTCTAGCATATGATCAGAATTTCCCATACAAAATCTATCATATAGACCTTGTAGGTGATTGTCGTGTGCTGGAAAGTAGATAAACTTATTGTCTAAATTTAGAATGTTGTCAAGTGAATTAAAAAAATGTAAATCAGGTCTACTCCAAATAACCCAATCATAGCGTACTCCATTTTTCTTTTCTAGCTTTTCTACCATCTGGGAGCAGCTTTTCATGGATAACCACTGATATAAATTACCTATTGCTCCATGTCTTTGTATTGACATGTTGACCGTCATTTCTTTATACTCTTCTTCTATCTCTGGATCTTTTTCAAACTTAGTATAAAAATTATCACAAAAAGGCTCAATAGTCTTTAAGGTATTTACATTGGATCTGGTTTTTGATTGAGTAGGAAAATGACCTATGAAGTCTGGCTTGCATGGTAGAGTTTTTAATACTCTGCTTATTATTGAGTAGCTAGCAACATCAAAATCTCTTAATAACGAAGAAGTACAAAAAGCTATTTTAGGTATAGAATTTTTATTTTTTGGTAATTTTAGATTAGAAATTGTAGTTCTTTTCCAAGGAGAATTTCTTTGAACAACAATAGATTTTACATACTCTAGCTGCTCAAGTTTATTATTTAAACCTTCCGTCCAGTTTGAGTGGTGAATCATAATTTCTTCTGGTACGAATATCTCGTTTAACTCTTCGTAGTTTGCTCCGGGATTCCAGATTCTATCATGTGATAACTTTAAGACACTTAGGTGGTTTTCATACCACTTTTCAGATAACAATTTTTGCATCTGATATTGCTCGCCACCTCCCGGTTCGTGCATTATTTTTTTAAGACGCTTTGATACTATGTCAAAAAAGTTATGTGTCTTTAAAGAACACCTGCAAACGAAAAAACCAGAACAAATTGGTCCTCCTTTTTTGTTTTGTTGAAAAGCTATATCATGGTCTCCCAGAGCTGATGAAAGGAATTTTTTACAGTTGCGTAAAAATTGTATATCTACATCTGCACAAACAATAATGTCTCCCATGTTATCTTCTACAGCTTTTTTCCAATGTAAAACTTTATTGTATTGAGTTTCTCTCCAGCCATCTTTTGCATACTCAGAAGACTTGGATATTTGTTCGGGGTATTCATATGGAATCACCTCAAATTCTTGCGAAGCCGTGGGCTTAAACCAGTTTTTGTAAAAAACTGCATGAGAAGGGGTGTAGAAACAATATAATTTCACTATATAATACTATAATAAAGAGACTTATTTTCCAGATAAGTGTAATAATATTTGATATGGCGTCTATAATTTATCCAGCAGCACATTTTTTAGTAAAAAACATTTATGCAGCAGTTGCTTTTTCTGTATCTAGACAGCTGTTTAAAGTGCTACACAGTTTGTTTAAAGCTGGTGCTGGATTATTAAAGATAGGCAAGGTTTATGTTTTAGGAACTCCTTCTTCGGAGTGTATATATTGATATGGAAAACAAGGTTAAAGGGTTATGGTTATTGCTATTGAAAGTTACGTATCTCATAACTTAAGTATATTAATAAGATCCTGTATTATAGCCAATTCTATTGTTCGGGGCATATTCAGGTTGTGTTTTACAGCTAAAGGTCCCTTTACTATAAGAGGAAGCACTCAAGCTTTGGAAAAAAACTATCCCTCTATATATTAGAACCCTTTTTCAAAGTTTTTTTGTCTAGCTTTAATTTCTTGTTTTTTTAAGGATTTGTCAATAAATTTGTTTAGTCTTCCAAGCCAATGAGTTTCGTCTTCATTAATTTCATTGAAATAATTTTTAATTAATTTTTCTAAATTTTTATTTTTTATATTAATAAGTTTGTTTTCATAATATATATCTAATTTTGGATTGTATTCTTCGTCTTTTAGTATTTGATATCTAGATATGTATTTTTTATTTTTTGTTTGTCCGTGGGCTAAAGATTTAATTTGGCTATATAGGCATGAAACTTTTGATTGTATAACACTAGACCACTTTTCGGCCCAATCAAAATAATCCATTAGGTAACTATTAAGTTCTAGTTTTCCCAGTGGATGTTGTGTCATTAATTCAAAGAGGCTTTTATTGTTGCTTAAGGATGCTAGCCAAATAAGGCTATCTGCGCCACCTATTATTGATTTGTCGTAAAGTTGGCATTGTTTTAAGCATGATGCTGTAGATGCCCAAGCATAGCCTGTATGGTAAAATCTGTTAATTGGTAGAATATTCCCAGAATCTTGCCAGTATCTGGCGCAACCGGGATGAAAGGTTTCATGGCCGTCAATATGTTGCTTAATTGATCTAGAAAAGAGCTGGCATAGATTGTAGTTTTGGAGTTGATATAATGCTTCCTCAACCCAAAAGCTATCTTGAAAAATTATATCTGCATCAAGCCATGCTATGTATTCATAACCTTCTTCTATTAATTGATTGATGCCTAGGTTTAATAAATTTTCTTTATGCCAAAGTTTTGCATTGGAATGATACTTTATTGAATTAACTTCTTTTGGTAAAGTATAAATAGAATCATCAGAAACTAATTCTATTGTTAGAACTTTATCTATATATGAAGATACATGGCTATAATAATTTATAAAATTATCTAATTTAGTTTTGTAGTTGCCATGATTAAAATAACAGCAAACTACAGCTAGATCTTTATTCTTCAAAACTACTTATTGTTAAATTTATTATACCAATAAGTTCCGTTTTTTCTAAGAGAATCGTTAGAATCTCTTATGTATTCTAATATTTCATTTGCTAATGATATTTTTTTGTGAATAAACTCTTCAGTAGTTTCGTCTTTAACTTCTTCAAGAATTGACTGTAGAAAATCTATATACGGGCAAGTTATGTTTGGTATTTCAGGAGCATTGTCCTTGATTTTTTGCCAGTTGTTAGGTCTTCTTGACATTTTATTTTCTGCTTTGTACTAAGTCGTATAGTTTTATAACATCTTGACGTCTGTCTTCCAACCCTTTTTCAATTTGATGCCATCTTTGGGAATCAATAGCTTCATTTTGTGCAAGTTTAATATTAATTTTATTAATTAAGTCTTCCATTTCTTCTAATCGTTTATTTTCTCTTTTTAAAAAATAACCAATGATTGAGATACATGCCCCAATCCCGATAAATAAATATTCATTAATCTCCATACTTATATATACACAAAAAAGGGAGAGAGCCCGATCAAATGAAGGCTCTCTCCCTGTGGGTGGGCGGGTTCGAAATATTACAAAATTTTAATTTTTTGTGGTTTTTCTGGCTCTAGTTTATTAATTTTTACATTTAATAACCCATTCTCAAATTCAGCTTTAATTCCTTTTAAATCAAGTTTACCATTTAATTTAAAAGACCTTTTGAAAGAAGATCTCTTAAGTTCTCTTCTGATATACTTAATTTCATTTGTGTCAATATTTTGCCTGTTACCTATAATAGAAAGGACGTCTCCGTCCAAATCAACAGAAACATCATCTTTAGATAGGCCCGGTATTTCTGCCTCAATAGTAATGCAATCAGGGTTATCTAGAACATCAACTTTCGGGTAACTATTGTTACCAAAAAATTGAACACCAAATTCCTGACCAAATTCAGGGAATGCCTTTTGAATTACATTATCAAAGAAAGAATCAAAAGGTGTTAAAAATTCTTCTCTGCTTACTGGTACTGTTTTTAGACTTAACTGTGTCATGTTTACTCCTTGGTTAGATGTTAATGAGACCTTTCGGCTCTCAGAAGACCTCTTTTGAGTATCTTCACCTATATTATAGAATAAACTGCGCCAGATTCTAGAAAATTATTCTTTAGAGTCTTTTTTGTCTTCCTTATCTTTTCCGCCATCTTTCCCTTCTTTATTCATTTTTTGCAAGATAGCTTTTTGGATAGGAGCTGGAAGCTTTTTTTGAGCTGGGGTTAGTCCCGCACCAGAGTATTTCATCATGGCAGCCATTTTTTTGTACTGCATGGCACAAGTTTTGGCTGTCATTTTGGTATCCATACCTTTGGTGTTAACTAATGCTTTGTCGTCCATGGCACAAACTGCCATAAACTTTTTATATACAGCATCGTTTTTCATATAAGCTTCACTAGTTTCTGCTTTACTCATTTCTTTTTCTTCTTTCATAGATTTAGATTCCTTTTTCTTTTTTGGGCCTTGAGCTTTTTTCCAAGATTTTGGATCTGGCCTGTCTTTGTCGCCCGGTTTTGCAGGTTTATAGTTTTTACCTTCTCTTTTTTTCTTTTCTCTGATGTTATGCCAAAGACCTTTTCTTTCAGCTTCAGACAGTTCTTGTCTTTCTCCTTCGGATTCGTCTAAGTACCAAAGCAACTCTTCTTCTCCTTCATCTCCAGACCCTTGGACTTTTGTACTTGAACGCCACTGTTTGCATGACCAATAACGAGCTTTTGTTTTTGGTCCGGGATTAGCACAGTTATGCCTAGCCCTAAAACTTTTTCTTCTTGCAGGATCGTCGCGTTTAATCTCCATATTGGGGTCTCCAAAATTAACTTTTACAACATTTCCCTTTTCATTTTTTACATAAACGGAAAACTTTTTAGGACCTTTGGAGGTTCTAAATGGCTTGTTAAGTTTTTTACCTGTCTTCTTTTCTTCAGCCCAAGCTTCGTGAGAAACATCTTCTTCAGATCCAAAAGACTCGTTGATTTGATTAGTGAGATCGATATTTACTTCCATAACATATTATGTTACACATTTTTTGTATAAATTTCTACGCATTCTATTATTTTTTGATCTATTTTTTCTGTAAAAGTGTTTAAGGAATTTATTAAGTACCATCCAGACTCAGTATGTTCTTCATTTAACTTTGGTAAAAGAAGTTCGTCTACCTCTAAAATATGAAAATGAAACCTATTTCCATTTTCTACAAAAGATTTAATAAAAACAAGGTCTTCTGGGTTACATTTTATCTGAGCTTCTTCTTCTAGCTCCCTAGAGGCACATACTTTGGGTGTCTCTCCATCTTCTATGCGTCCACCAAAAATTGACCAATAACCTCCATAAGGTATGGGTTTTCCCTCCCACTCTTCAGCTCTTTTTGCTAGCAGTATATTGCCATTGAAAATAATTGCTACACCAGAAGACTCTCTATTGACAAGACTCACAAATTTCTCCGTTTTTCATAGCCTCAATACTGCATGCACTTGGTTCCTCTGTGCTTTTTGTTTCAGATTGACCAGCTTTTTCAACCTTGCTTGCAGCCCTATTTCTTAAATAATATGTTGTCTTGAGACCATGTTCCCAACAGCTCATATAAATATCATTTAAATACTTTAAAGATGTTCCACTATTATAAAGATTAAAACTAATAGATTGATCCATCCATTTTTGTCTACCAGCATTGCTTTCAATTAATTTTAGCATATCCCTATCAAATGCAGTCTTATATTTACTTTTGATATGTTCTGGTATGTCTCCATTTAACATAGAAAGATCTCCGTCAACATTTTTTACTAAAGAGGAAATTTCTGAAGTCCACAATCCTAGCTCTTTCATGTCATTTACAAAATGCTCATTCATGATATAAGAATTTCCGGATTTATTTTCATAAACAAACAGAACTGAAAAGTTAGGCTCAATACTTTGTTCGCAGCCATTTATATATCCAATAGTAGCTGTAGGTGCAATTGCCATAACATTAGAATTTCTCATGCCAAACTCTGCAACATTCTGGCGAACTTTACCCCAATCTTCAAGACTTTGGCCTTGGCCTGTTTTTGGATCTTTTTGTTTTCCCCTGTAAGTCATTAGATTATTATAAGAATCTATTGGAAAAATATTTTCACTCCATAATGAGCCTTCATAAGTTTTATACTTACCCCTTTCGCTTGCTAATATAGAACTTGCATATATTGCATGCATGGAATAAAATTCAAAAAGTTTATCACTAAATTCAACTGCCTCGTCACTATCAATATGTATATCTAATTTATGTAATACATCATGTAAAGCCATCATTCCCAATCCTACAGGTCTATTTTTAAGATTAGAATTTTCTGCTTCTTTTGTAGGATAAAAATTTAAATCAATTACATTATCAAGCATTCTAACTGCTATATGTATAGTTTCTTCTAGTTTTTTATAATTGATTGTATATCTTGATTTGCCGTGAGTCTGTTTTTCCTCTAAGTGATTAAGCAAATTAACAGACCCAAGATTGCAAACAGCAGTTTCTCCATGTTCTACTTTTTCTCCCTGACTATACTTTGATGCTTTTGTATGTAAGGTAATTTCTGTGCAAAGATTTGAACTATGTACTATTCCTTCTTGTTGATTTGTATATCTAATATTACAAGGGTCTTTAAAAGTATTCCAAGGATGCGATGTTTCAAATAAAACTTTCAGCATTTTTTTCCAAAGATCTTTAGCTGGAGTTGTTCTATAATTTTTAATTAATCCTTCTTCTGCTTTATTGCACAATTCATTATATTTTTTATCAAACTCTGCCCCAAAACAATCATGTAGATCAGCTTCATTTGGATCAAAGAAATACCAGACATCTTCATTTTGTACCCTCCTCATAAATTCATCAGGAATCCAAGATGCAGTATTCATATCATGACAGCGAAGTCTGTCATCCCCAGTATTTCTTCTTAAATTAAGAAAATCTTCAAAGTCTAAATGCCAAGGCTCTAAATATGCACAGCCAGCTCCCGGCCTCTTGCCTCCTTGATTTACTGCAATTAATAGATCATTATATATTTTTAGCCAAGGGACGAGACCACTAGAAATACCATTAGTGCCTTGAATATGAGAACCTGTAGATCTAAATGGAGTTACATCTAATCCAAGTCCACCTGCAAATTTAGATTTTCTAGCCTCTTGCCAAGCTCCATCAAAAATACCGTCAATGCTATCATCAAAGGTATTTAGATAGCAGGAACTTAATTGAGAATGAACTGTCCCGCTATTAAATAAAGTTGGAGTAGAAGGAGTATACCTAAACTCACTCATTAGATTATAAAATTCTATGGCTTTTTTGTTTTTATTTTTTTCATTAATAGCTAGCCCCATTGCAACTCTCATCCAGAAAGATTGAGGGGCTTCCATAATTTTATCATCCTGCCTAATGAAATATCTATCATGTAAAGTTTGTATCCCAAGATATTTAAAAGATTTATCTCTTCTTATTTTAATTGCATCAGCTAAACGCTTAAGATCAAAGTCTAAAAGTTTAGGATTAAGCCTTTCTAATTTAACTAACTTTTTAATATTTTGTATAAAACTTTTTCTATATTGAAGGCTAAATGCATCAGAGTCTACTCCCTCTCGAAAGACCTCTTTATAGATACAATTAGTAAGCAGACTTGCTGCGGCATAGCTATAGTTAGGTTCTTTCTCTATTTTTTCTCTTGCCGAAAGCACTAAGGCTTTATCAATTTCTGTTGTAGGAATCTTATCATAAAGTTGTAATTGAGCATCTAGAACAATTTCGCTTGCAGATACATCCTCTACTCCTTCACAAGCTCTTTGGGCTCTCGCATTTATCTTATCAACAATAAAGTCTACTAGTCTTCCGTTTCTTTTCTTAACTTTGATATCCATATTGAAAAATTACACTGTGATTATAAGGGGATTTTAAAAAAAATCAATATTTGATTAAGAATATATCTTAACATAAAAAAGAGTGTACGTCGATAAAAAAAATTGAATTTTTTATTAACACTAATATTATAACTTATATGAAAATACTTATTGCAGGAGCTGGCGGTTTTATAGCAGGACATTTAACGAGAGCATTAGCAGCTGAAGAAGAGCATCAAATTACTGCTGTTGATATTAAAAAGAAAGAAAATTGGTTTCAAGTTAGTAAATCTGAAAAGGTGGATAGTATTGGTAAGATAGATTTAAAAGATAGGCATCTTGTTAAGAAGTTGTTATCTGAAAATAGATATGATAGAATTTATAATTTAGCATGTAACATGGGGGGTATGGGCTTTATACAAAATAACCATGTAGATTGCTTAGAGAGTGTTTATATACAAACTAATTTTATTACGGTTATGAGAGAAATGGATAACCCTCCTTCCATTTTTTACAGCTCTTCTGCCTGTGCTTATCCAGAGCATATACAGCAAGAAGTAAGTTCTCCAGCCATTAAGGAAAGTGATGCATATCCTGCAGCACCTCAAGATGGTTACGGTTGGGAAAAATTATTTAGTGAAATCATTACACAACATGCAGCTAAAGATCACTCTTTGGATACAAGAATAGCTAGATTTCATAATTGCTATGGGCCATTTGGTACTTGGCAGGGAGGTAGAGAGAAAGCTCCAGCGGCATTGTGTAGGAAGGTTATTGAAGCTCAACAAAGTAAAAATCTTAAAATTGATGTTTGGGGAGACGGAGAGCAAACTAGATCTTTTATGTATGTTGATGATTGTATAGAGGGAATGGATAGATTGTGGGATAGTGATTATTCAGATCCAGTTAATTTAGGTAGCTCAGAGTTAGTTAGTATTAATCAAATGATTGATATGATAGAAGACATAGCTGGCGTGAAAGTTGAAAGAAATTATCAACTAGATAAACCTCAGGGTGTTAGAGGTAGAAATAGTGATAACTCCCTAATTAAAAAAATAACTAGTGGTTGGGAGCCTTCAATTAAATTATTTAATGGATTAGAAAAAACTTATTCTTGGATCTGGGATCAAATCATTTAATAATTTTTTTTAAAAGGTAGCATTTTGCTATTATTAACTGGGTTGTGATGGGCTGGACAACCCCATTTGTTTTGAAAAAAACCATGAGCCATAGCTTCTTTTCTTGAACTTTCATGGCTTTCTTCTGGAGTTTTTCTCGTTGCAGCTCCAGCAAAATGATAAAAGTTGCAAGCATATGTTCTCTCCATTTTTAAACCCCAATATTCACACTTAAGAAAGAAATCCCAATCAACTACATGTGGAGATGGATAAAGCTCATCCCAGCCACCTAAAGCTAAATAGTCATATTTGTTTATTGCAAAGGGCAGGGTAGAGCCCTCTTCTGTTGTTTCATTTTTTCTTAACAAAACTTCTTCTTTTTGAAAATTAGAGATATCAAATGTGTTGGGATTTTTGCCAAAATCTTTTATTATAAATTGAGGAAACATTGATGGGTTAGGCTCAATTTGGTTTGGAGTTAATACTGATTTTGGTTTTAAGTTTTCGGCAATAATTGTATCCCAATTTGACGGGAAAATATTATCATCATTGACCACTAAAATAGTGTCATTGCTTGAGTTATAAACACCTAGATTTGTAGCTACAGATAAACCTTGGTTAGTTGGTAGATTTAAAACTTTTATATTATCTTCCAGTGCTTTATATTTTTCAATAACGGTTTTATTTAAATCATAAAATCCATCAACCACTATAACTACCTCGAAATTCTTCCTTGAGGAGGGTTCCATGAATATAGATTTAAGACATACGTCTAAATAATCTGGCTCTTTGTATGTTGGTATAATTACTGATATCATATTAAAATAATCTGGCTGTTACTTTGTCCCACTCTATTAGTGGGGTTAAAAATTTTGTTTCTCCATGTGTGGATAGTCCGGGAATCGATGATACTAGTTTTCTTCCTTTTTCATTTAAGTTGAGAAACATTTTAAAGTCGTCTGGGTGAGTGGACGATGTCCACTTTCTTAAAATTTCTTCATCTTTCTTTAATGTTTTTACTTTTGCTGCAAAAGTCATTGTTGTTGAGTTAGTTATTTTCCAATGGCTGTATTTACCACAATAAACTCTAGTATCTTCAGCACCTCCTTTGCAAAATGGGTTTCCCCCAAACATGGGCTCCCAGTATTTATCAGGGTGATCATAAAGCGTTACATAGTCTCCGAAGCCTAGTCCCTCTGGTATGGCAAATGGAGATAATTCTAAATGTAAATAGTCATTTTCTAAAAAATATACAATATCTTCATCATCAAAAGTTAATGCTTTATCTAAAGCTAGATTAAAAGTTCCTGCTCCATGACCAACTGAAACATCTTCTATATTAGACTGAAAGCCTAAAATCATACGTTTAGTATCGCTTGAAATATTATCAGCAATTACAGTCCAGTCACAGTCTCTATAGAAGACATCTGTTGCATTTTTGAGACACTCTTTATTGTTTACATAAGGTGGTTTTTCTTTTTCGTAACCAGAGTCTGATATTCTATATAAAATTTTCATAAGTCTTTATCTTTTCTGTTGCCCAGATGAGGCACATGTTGTATACCTGTCAGTTTTTTATTGATATATACTTTGTGTTTTATTATATTCCATAATGCATGACTAACCCTGAAGTCTCCTGAGCCCCAAGGTTCAAATTGTGCATCTTTTATGTATTTAGAATGAAACATAAAACCTATCATACTTATGTTGGCTGGAATTGGGGGAGATGTTTCTAGGTTTGGGCTGCCTTGTCTAGGAATAGTAAACCCCGGAAATTCCACATCCCAAAAAAGTAAAGTATCATCATTTTTTATGTGACTAACTATTTCTGAAAGAGACTCGTTTGAAATGAAATGATCGTCATCGTCTAGAAACATTATCCAACCCTCTTCAACCAAATCATACATATCATTTAAATAAGAGTTCCACCAAGCAGGACTGTCAGAGCCTCCGTACCAAAAACTTTTATGTTGCTCGTGTCTGTATTTTAAAGGATCTATGTATAAAAAGCTTTCTCTATGTTTTTCAATATATGTGCTTGCAGAGTGTTCGTCTGTACCTATTATATGTTTAATATTTTCGTAAGTTTGAGAGTCAACACTTTTGCAGCAATCCCTAAAATAGTTTGGCCTATTTGATGTTCTCGTTAAAATGTTTACTTTTTCCGACATACTTTATAAACTTTTTGTAAATTTTTGCCAATCAAGCAAAGCTGTTTTAATTCTTCTGGGGTAATACTACATTTATGATCGGACCCCTCCATTGTTTTGGAAAGGGTAAAGTGTCTTTCTACAAAACTAGCGCCTCTAGCTATAGCCAAAAGAGACATTTCAATTCCATGTGTATGATCAGATATTCCGTAATATTCAGAGTTTACATAGTCTGTTGGTTGATCTGCATAATCCTTGTACTGAGATGGATAAAGGGATTTGCAAAATAAATATTTCACATTACTATAATCACCCATAATATCTTTGGCTTTTTCTAAAGATTCCATGCCTAGTGCAACATAGGTTGGCTTGCCTAGTTTGCAGATAGTTTTGCAAAAATCTGGAGTTTTTTTGACAGACCTAGATGCAATCTTATAAATCTTGCAATCATGTTTTTCTGTCCACTCTAGTCTGGTTTCGTCAAACACACTAAAAAATGGCTCTATAGATTCTTCGTGACACCAATCTAAAACTCTTTTAAATTGATCATAATTAAACTGGCATCTTTGTCCTTCTGCTATTAAGTGTGGTTCGTCTGCAAAAAGTATTTTAGGTTCATATAATTGAAATTTTACTAAGTCCGCACCGTTAATGGAAGCCTGTCGAATCAATTCATGACACAGGTCCATATCACCATTATGGTTGATACCTATTTCAGCTGCAATAATCACTGTAATCTAAGCTAAGTTTATTGATATTAAGTGTCTACTTTTCCCTTTGGCTTGAGGTAAACCTCGGTGTAAACCTGATTGGTTTGAAAGTATAAGAGATCCTTTATTGGCAATGCAATGAACAACTTCTCCTTCGTTCGTAGCCTCGGTCTGAGTTCCTTTAATATAGGAGTAGGGGCCAAAGGATTCATCCAAAACATCAGTCAGATAAATAAAAGCTTTACATTGTAAGCCCCCAGAGGAGTCTCTATGGTAGTCTCGTGTTA
>MDTC01166814.1_pt1 | contig 36544 bp, 39 predicted proteins | sample 811181 | NCBI WGS metagenome assembly MDTC01 (sample SAMN05326644, study PRJNA326480) | marine metagenome | isolation source: seawater | place: Pacific Ocean: North | collected 2011
ACCATCCTATGCCCGGGAACCAGGTCAGGCGCGGAAGCGAGCAGCCCGACCGGGGATGCTGGATGCCTTGGGGATGCGGGGCTGAGAAGACCGTTGTAGAAACGTGTTGGTGACGAACGTCCACCGAGGACATGCCCATCAATTGATATCTGGAATGTTATCCAGACCACCCATATTGCAAACTATAGAAAAATGTAATTCCGAAACGGGTTGAACTGATAGCCTCTGACCTTTCCTCAGTAGTGGCATCTCCTCCAGTGCCGGATTCGTACGCATTGCAGGTAAATGTATGGGGCTAAGGTCGCACACCGGCTCTATATCCACCATCATCCACCTTGGATTATCAGGAGTAGCCTTGGAATCGAAATATTTCGAATTGGGGTCTTGTGCAGTGTAATCTGGATACGCTTCCTTCGAAACCATGGCTACCCCCGCTATGTGAGGAGGTTTACAATTAGAGTGATAGAACAAGACTAGGTCTCCAACAGACATCTCGTCCCTCATTATATTTCTAGCCTGATAGTTTCTAACTCCGTCCCAGTGAGTCCCTCCATCTATTTTCAATTGATTCCATGGGTAAACATGAGGTTCACTCTTCATCAGCCAGTATCGCTTCATGAATTGCCGTGGAGGAGTAGACAAATCAACATTTCACCAAACGTCATCCGATGAACCAAGTATTATGGCCGCGTCAATTGTATCTGCTTCATCTCTTGCTATAGCCCTCCTAAGTCCGGCAGTTTTAACCATCGTACTAACTCCTCCAGTAAGTCCTAGATTGGCTTTTATCATAGCAGTAAAAATCGCTGGCAATAATATCAGTGCGGCTATTGCGGCAACAAGTAATAGTAGTATTATCACAGTGATGAATGGCTTAATTGCTTCTATTGGTATCAGGTAAGCACATGTAAGCCCGCCAGCGGTTACAGTAGTGGCCTCAAATAGGCTCAAACCAGTACTGGCACAAGCGGTCTGAATCGCTTCAATAGTCCCTCCTTGCTCTTTAATTCTGTTAGCTATATGAATTGAGAAATCGACGCCCACACCAACAAGAATGGAACCAATCATTACGGTAATGAGGGATAGATCTACATCAAGCCCATCCATTGCCAGCCATTGCATCATTACAGTAAACCCAACAGGAAGTGTAGTCAAAATTGCATATCTGACATCCCTGAATACTAGGGCCAGAGTCAATACAGTGAATAATAGTGCGAATCCAAGCGATGACCACTGCGAATCTACGATTAGATTGTTGACCTCTATTGTTATGGAAGCTACTCCAATTAATGTACTTGAAGTTACAGCTCCATCCTTCTCTTCATCGGCATATCGATTTACTTCATCCACGGCTAGAGTTGTACTCTGTACATCCATAAATGGCATATCGATGTATATGAGGCTCCTATCATAATCTGGGGAAATAAACAACTCCCTCATCTCTAAAGTCATACTTTCATAGAAAACGTAAATTAAGAAATTCTGAGATTGTACTCCTCCTGTATCTTGGAGGTCGAGGTAATTTAGCGCACTCCAGAATGATAAATTACCAGTTTGCTCCCTATCAAATATAATTTCTGCTACATCTTTAATTGGTTGCGGAGCTTGATCCGGCACGAGGTCACTAACAGGTGTACCAGATACATTGACGCCTACCCCTATTGCCTTCATCAGGAATACGATAGATACTGCTGTAGTATTTTCAACAGAATTACATTTAGTTTCTAATTGCTCAATACCTTTGAGATTTGAAAACGGATCCTTCTGAGCACCGGCCTCAGGAATAGGGTCTGGATCCGCATATATATCTGACTCGATTAAGAGGAAACCAGGTTGTCCGGCATTAAACTCCTCAGAGTAAATACCCATCTTATCTACAGCATCTACTCCTGCTGGTGCCATCTTGAGCAAGTCAATATTCTCCTCAACATTAGGTCTGTTGTATCCTGCAGAGACTACCATTGCCATAATGAAAATAACTAGTGTTACTCTAGTCCATTTAATCGGCACCCCAACCGCACCTTGGAAAATCTTCGGAGGTGGGTGCGACGGCTTCTTTAAATCGAGCATCATAGTTAGATTGGGTACCATCAGCATTGTCATCAGGTATACTACGACTATCCCGCCGGACAATGCAAAACCTATGGTCTGAATAGGCTTCATAGGAACGAAGACTAGGGAAATAAATCCGATAATTGTGGTCAATGCAGATAGTAAAACTGCTCTCCCGGTAGAGCTAATGGCCTCGGACATTTTCTCTCTCGGCGAACCTTTCGCTTCTGCATAACGATTAGTGATATGAAGCCCGTAGGATACTCCCAGGGCTAGTACTATCGGGCCGACAATAATCACAGTCATAGTCACTTCATAGTCGGTGTATCCTATGAATCCCAGAGTAATCCACACGGAGCATAATGTGGGTAATCCAGAAATAATCAATGTCTTGACTCCTTGGACCCACCTAATACGGCCTGTCTGTAATAGATCACAATGAAACAAGAATAAACCAAATGCCACGATGACGACCCCTACTGGGAAAACTTGCCAGAACAATTGGAATGATTTCTCTGTTATTGCATTAGTAAGTGGGACAGGGCCAGTCAACGTCATCTTTAGGCCAAGTTCAGAACCATCGCAGATCTCTGATCCCTCATCCGACTCAGGATCCACCTCATTTCCATCAGAATCTTTACAGATCCAATTATTTTCCTCAGAAATAGTATCTATTGTAGATTGTGTCTCCTCTATTATGTTAGAAATAGTAGTATCATCTTCCCCATCTCCATTTAGATCAAGATCACTACTTATTCCAATAATGATAACTGCCCTATTCCAATAGCCCGCTTCTACAGTATTTCCTTTACCAACATCCCTAACCAATTTATCCAGGGCATTTTGAGGCATCTCTCCAAGAATTTGATCCACCCTTTCCTGCTCATCTGGAATGGAGTAATCGCCAATTAAATTAGATTGCTCATCTACTAACTCATCTACTTGTTGTGAGAAGTCATCACTACCTGTGGCCTCAGCTATCCCGGAAAAGAATGCCTTTACAACTCTGCCCCCACTAGAGTTTACTTCTTTTACAACCGTTGATACTGATAAGACATATATGACGAAATCTTCCTTTCCTTTGTCATCCCTAACTGTATTCAAGGCACTCTCAACTTTGTCAATTTGTTTGAGTATTGATAATTGATCAACACCTGTTTTCTCAGATTCTACGTATATTACCATGACATTGGTAGTCCAATTAGTTTCAACATTTTCTATATCTCTTTGCACATCCGACCCAACGGGCAAATATACTGCCATGTCCCCATTGACATTCAGTGCCCCCTCCTCATCACAATAATCATTCTCAAAGCCATCTCTACAATCTAGAATGCCTGAATGTCTGCCCAGTAATGCTGTAACTGTTAGGCAAATCATTACAGTTATTGCAGGCATTTTTGTAATTAAGTCGCTAACTGTTGAGTCTACCAAGGCCCTTTTTACAGATACAGGGGATCTTCTTAAAGAATTAAGTGCTTTTTTTGAGTCGAAATTAGATGCTTTTTGGCGTAAATATGACGCTGCGGCTTGAGGTGCTCCTGCAATGGTCCCGATTACTTCAGGCAATGCGGAACTGGAATCCTTATCCGGGTCTGTCATGATACGTACCTTTGCGATAACCGACGGGACTTCAACCCCACGCTGTTTAGTTATTCGTAAATGCAATAAAATTACTTCTGTCTAATTCGGCAACAGTGAATAATGAGTGTTCTCAGGAGCATATCAGAGTGGCATTATGGGAGACCCAAAAATCACCGATAAGAGATGGACTATCGATCTCGAAAAGAGAATTCAAGAATCCCATTATGAATCTAATCCATCTAGATATTCATTTGATCCAAATAGTGAAAAGGAGCTTTTCGTAATAGATACCCCTCCGCCGTATCCTAGTGGAACATGGCATATCGGTGCGGTTGCTCAATATAGTATGATAGATGTGATTGCAAGAAGTCAGAGATTACTTGGCAAAGAAGTATTATTTCCGTGGGGCGTTGATAGAAATGGAATCAATATTGAATTTACTGTAGAGAAAAAGACCGGTAAGAAAATGCGTACATATGATAGAGGCGATTTCATAGATCTCTGTAAAGAAACCATCGAGGTCTACACTCAGGAGATGAGGCATACTGCAAAAAGAGTGGGGCTATCTTGTGATTATCAAAATGAGTATCTGACAGACGATCCAAAATACAGGTCCGTAACACAATCTATCTTCGTAGATTTATTCAAGAGGGGAGATATAATTGAAGATCTCCGGCCAAATATTTACGACCCAGTAGAAGGCACTACTATAGCGGATGCAGAGGTTCAGAGAGTCTCCAGGGAGACCCTATTGTGTGATGTCAAATGGCTCACTGAAGATGGTGAGGAATTGGTTATTTCTACTACTAGGCCAGAGTTGATTTGTGCTTGTGGGGTAGTGATGGTTCATCCTGAAGACGAGCGATATCAGCATTTAGTAGGTCGGAGAGTATTACTTCCTATCGATGTCAATGGTAGATCTGAATCAGTAGAGATAATGACCCATCCATCTGTTAAATCTGATTTCGGAAGTGGAATTCTAATGGTCTGTTCTTTTGGCGACCAAAATGATGTTTCGATATTTAGGGAGCTGTCTTTAAAGCCATTTGTCGCTATAGGCCTCGATGGAAAGCTAACGGAAATATCGGGTCCTTTACAGGGTCTGAATGTACTAGATGCTAGGAACCTTGCAATAGATATTTTAGAGCAAACAGGGAGGCTGATATCAAAGAGTAAAAGGATGCAAGAAATACCCGTTAGCGAAAGGGGCGGTAATCCAGTAGAAATTATACTTCTGAAGGAATGGTATGTTAGGCAGACACATGTTATAGATAGGCTTTCTGAAATATCAGACTACTGTAATTTCATCCCTAGGAGGAATAAGCAGTTTTTACATGATTGGATGGACGGAATATCCATAGATTGGCCGATCAGCAGAAGGAGATGGTATCATACGGAGGTCCCCATATGGTATTCTGAAGATTTAACAAAGGTAATTGTCCCACCACAGGGAAGTTATGTCCAGCCATGGAGGGATGCCCCTCCTAATGGATCTGAAGTTCTAGACAGAGTTACGAGAGAATATATCGGGCCATATGGCGATATTTCTGACTCCCTTGGTTCTCTAACGGGCGAGACTAAAGTATTCGATACGTGGATGGACTCATCAAATTCTAACTTGTACGTTAGTGGCTATATTAGTAACCCGGACATGTTCGAGAGGGCTTTTCCTACTGCACTAAGGCCACAGGGCAAAGAAATTGTCAGAACATGGCTATATTATACAATGCTAAAGAGTGCTCTGTTATTTGATAAGCCAGCATTTGAAAATATCTGGATAGACGGTCTTGGGATGGATCCATGGGGGAGAAAAATGTCTAAATCACTAGGTAATGGTATAGATGCAGACTCGGTTTTAGAATGCGGTGCCGGGGGGCGAACTGGTTCTTGGAAGATTAAAGGCCCGGGCGGTAAGCAGGTGGCACTGAAAGCCAATAAAATAGGTAGTGAGTGTTTCAGGTTATGGAAAGCATGTGATGCACAGGTTGGCGACGACTTCCACATAAACCCTGAAGAAATAGAGTCTAAGTACTATGGAGTATTGACAAAAATGTTCAATATTGCTAGGTTTGCCAGTCAATTTGAAGTCCCGCGACATCTTGAAAAAGCTCCTGAAGACTTATCTTTCGAAGATATATGGATACTGTCTGAATTCGACGAAATGATGGATAGTGTAAGATCTTCATGGGAAAGGATGGATATCTACAACGCTTCACAGTCAATCAAGGGGTTTGGGACTGGAATATTTCCCGGCCATTGGCTTGAGATGTCTAAATCAAGGCTCTATAATAACGATGCTCCCGCAATTTGGACGTTGCACAGAATTGTAAGAGATTTACTGACAGCATTTTCTCCAATATGCCCGTTTTTTACTGACTATCTATCTACGACTCTATATGGGAAAAGTGCAGTTGACGAAAGGTCTTTCCCACCTTTAACGGTAAAAAATGATTATGATGTCACTACCTATCTATCAATTACAAACGACCTAATCAATTTCAATTCAGAAATATGGAAAATGAAGAAAGACCGGGGGTTATCTCTAAAGTCGGATATTTCTAATATCGATATTCCTCAATCTTTGACACAATTGAAATCATCATTGATACTAATGCATAGTATTTCGATTGATGATTAATGCCAATTATTTATTCAGGCAGGTCAAAGGGACAATTCCACTATCATGGGACTCTACTATGGCAATTATCTCTTCACCAATACGCTTTTGAGCTTCAAATGTAGAGGCCCCTACGTGTGGCGTTGCATGGAATCCATCTAATTGTAATAACGGGGATTTTATTGCCGGTTCAATTTCAAATACGTCCAATGAGGCAGTAGAAAGCAAGCCATTTTCTAATGCAATGTATAGATCGCCTTCATTTATTATTCCGCCTCTGGCGCAATTAACTATATGTCTACCACATTCAATACCATGATTATCTTTACTTGGCATCAATGAAATCATTTTGAGATCCACTAAATGTTTAGTCTCATCGGACAAAAAGCAGTGTATGGATATATGAGTGCAAGATTCAAATAACGACTCTACAGAATCATGGAAAAGACACTCGGAACTATTGGAATTTACGTAGGGATCATATGCATGGATATTCATCCCCATAGATCTGGCTGCATCAGCCACTCCCTTGGCTATTCTCCCGTATCCCAATAAGCCTAGATTTTTACCTCTTAATTCAGAGCCGCGGAGTTCTTTCTTAGCCCAAAACCCATCTTTCATCATTTTGTCTCCTCTAACAATATTTCTGCAACTAGAAATTAGATGCCCGATAGTTAGCTCAACAACTGCATTTGTAGAGGCATTAGGAGTATTACATACTGATACTGAGCAATCACTAGCCGCCAATAAATCGATATTATCAACTCCGACACCGGCCCTGATTATCATAGATAATTTGCCATTAATTCCAGTATTGGCCTTAATTATCTCTGAATTTAATATTGTAGCGCTTCTAATTATCACTATGTCATAATCAGAAATACAGCCACTAGTCAGCTCTTCAATGCTGTAGTGCTTCTCAATAACTGAATGTCCCAAACTCTCTAGGGTGGACTTTGCATTGGCGTCAATCCCATCTGTTACGGCTATTCTCATAGGCATCCGAGCACGATAGTTACAATGAAGTTTGCCAGAAGTAGTATTGATATCAGGGCACCTCTTCGGTTGCCTGATAACATGACATTTCAGCTACCAGAATTATTGTATGACTACGATGCACTAGAGCCACATATTGACTCCCTGACTATGGAAATTCACCATAGTAAACATCATGCAGGATATACTTCAAAGCTAAATGCGGCAATTAAGGATACTGAGATGGAAGGAAAGTCAATCGAAGATCTACTGGCAAACCACTGTGATAATCCATCCATTAGGAATAATGGAGGCGGTTTCTGGAATCATAGATTCTTTTGGAATCTGATGTGTCCCCGGGGTGGCGGATCGCCAGATTCGGATTTACTAGTTGCAATAGAGTCAGCATTTGGATCATTCGATAATATGAAGTCTGAGTTCGCCAAAGCTGCTATGACTAGGTTCGGAAGTGGATGGGCATGGCTCTGCGTCGATTCTGAAGGTGACCTATTCATCAGTTCTACAGCTAATCAGGATAATCCATTAATGGATAACTCAGGAACTCCTATACTAGGAATAGATGTATGGGAACACGCTTACTACAAGAAGTACGGACCAGGAAGAGGTGACTACATCAACGCATGGTGGAATGTAGTAGATTGGCCAGCAGTAGCTACTCTGTTTAATTCGGCAAACTAGATACCCCTGTATTTAGGTCGCTATTGCTATATTTAGACCGGTTTCTTCTAAGGCTGATATTGTTGCCATTGACTGTGGCCGAACCAGTTGAAGGACTAGCGACAGGACTCCTCATACTACTTCTTCCGGTACTTCTCACCCTTCCGTTGAGATTTGGCTGGAAATGGTGGGTCGGAATGGAGCCAGAGCATGAGCATTACAGGGAGAAGGTACGCAGGGTACTGGACTCGGGTATCCCAATCAAGAGATACAGAACTGAATTAAATTCGGAAGCTAGGAGACTCCTGATAGGTAAGGAAAGACAATCTAGAATTGAGTCCGATCTATTAAGGCCGCTAGGTCCACAGCATTTCCTATTATTGCCGGCGCTGATATTCTCGCCTCTATTGGGAATATTTGCTTTTTTCGTTACCATTATCCTCCTACCCATGTTTAGGCCGATTGAGTGGGTCCTGATAGACAAGGGCTTACTTTCTTATGTAGCTAATATCATTAGGAGGGTCACTAGATGGGAAATTATAGGCATACCAAGACTAGATGACGGAACTGGAACTCTTGATAGAGTGCTAGACTCCACACACCGGATGCCAATCACTGTCTTTCTTGGGATATTTGCCTTCCTAATTGTTCTTTATCTTCCTATCGAACCTAGGCAAGTTATGATACTAAGTGCGGCTTTCTATATCTTTCTAGTTTCTGTAATATCTGTTATCAGGGCCGCAACTATGACGTCTCTCGTATTTGCTGATCCCACTAAAAGGAGATTGATTCCCATGCATTCCCTTGTAGATGATGCACTTGGGCCCTCTGTGGGAATAGGTCTTGTATTTCTCCTTTCAAGACAACTAATCTATGGCAGTCAGTTAAGATCTGGCGATTTACTAGGGGACCCAGTAGTTTTCTCGATATCTGTTTTGTTGGTATTGTATACAGCGACAATAATTGGAGTCGCTGTAGAATTTGCATTCTTCGATTCCAGAAGTGACAGAATAAAATCACTATTCCAAATGCAAATCGTAGAGAGGCACGACCCCATGGTCTATCTGTTCACTAGACACCTGGGTACACTAAGAATTTCACCACTCATGACTATGCGTGAATGGATTGACAATAATGAGGAGATAACAGTAATAGACTCCGACTTCTTTGCCAATTAATATCAGAATAATGTTATTTTTGAATCCGTGTCTTCAAGAGTCAACTTAGCACCATTAGAGACATCGACAGAACAAATTCCCAATGAATAATACAAATTCTCAGCCTTGCTAGTAGATGTTATTCTAACATTATTGCCATCAGATAAAGAATATTTTCCAAGCTCCAAACTGGTATTTGTTCTTAGCATAACGATCCTCTTTTTCGGCCTCCCCCTACTATCTAATCTAGCATGGATTTCTTGGCCTGGATAGCATCCCTTATCCAGTGATACTAATTTTCCCATACCGATATCATGAGGGAGATATTTGGTATTTACCTCATTGCCCCCGGGATAACCTATTTTTATCCTAGCAACATCCCAATCTTCCTTTTTGAGTATCTCAAACTCGCTTTCTTTAACTCTGGCAAAGAAATCCATATTATCACTTCTAGTAATTACATCAATTACTTGATGTCCATTATGAACTCCTGTTGAGAACATTACATCTGCATATTCTAAAAACTCGTTTCCAGATAGTTTTGATAATTCTGGATATATTTTCTCTAATAGAAAGGAAGGCTGGCCGCCAATGATCTTTAGATGTTCCAATGCTCCATTTCCATCTAACAATGAAATCTCTTGATCCCATGGCACCCCCTTAGTCAGTAATTCCCTTGTGGATTGTGTCCTCTGGCCTAGGCCAGTGATTAAAATTCCCTGGCCCATATGGTAACAGCTGATTATATCAGCTACTCTGCCATTGGAGTCACAGATTAGTCCATCAATTCTACTGCCTCGAACTAAAGACTGGATATCCGTAGACAAGACATTATTCAAGTGACTCACAGCTTCTTGACCTTCCATTACGGATATACTGGAATTAACCAGATAAATATTGGTAGACGATTCCGGAGATATACTCATTGTATCAACTGAAAGATTGCCCACAACCGCAAGACTTGCTAGCATTGGGATTCTCTATCTGGAATCCCCCTCCCATTAGGGAGTCTTTGTAGTCTACACGGATTCCGTTTAGCATTGTACTATCTTTGTTATGGATAAATATCCTTATGCCGTCAAAAAAAATCTTCTGGAAACCATTATTTTCAGGCTCTTCTACTATTGCCATATCGTACATGTAACCCGAACAGCCGCCAGATTGTGCGCTAATTAACAATACATGTGTATCCTCGTCCCCAGACATAGATGCAGAAAGGGCGGCCCTTGCAGTTTCTGTGAGTTCGATATTGACATCAACGACTTCCACTTTGGAAACCACCGGCAATGAGAAGCCTTCTCCACCTAGTATGCCCATACCCCCCCGCTTGCACTGGGTGTATTTGAACAGTTGCGATAGCCATCGTCACGTATGAATACTTGAATGGGCCAGGGCAAGCATGGGTAAAATTGTTGAAGTCGATATTCGGAAAATATCTGATGGCCATCAGTCCCATAAAACTGATGATGTTGCTATAGAACGTGCAATGACAATAAAAATCCTTCATTTGGGCATCGAACACTCATTAGGCATTCTAATGAGGACTCCTGGAAATGATGTTGAGCTAGTTTACGGATTCTTATACTGTGAGGGCGTAATAGGTAGTTCAAGCGACATTATAGATGTGAATATAGAAGATGATGATTGTGTGGTTCTAGTAACAGATGAATGTACATTCGATCCTACTGAGCATGTTAGGAAGACATCCGTTTCTTCGGCGTGTGGATTATGTGGTCGTGAATCGATATCCAATCTAATCCATATACACGGCCCCGCGATACCCAATGACAAGTTTATCCATCCAGCAACTATTTCCAGTTCTGTAGAGATTCTCAGAAGTAGACAATCATTATTCTCAAGGACTGGTGGTACTCATGCGGCCGCAATTATAGACTACGAAGGCGATATAATCTCCATATCCGAAGATGTTGGAAGGCACAATGCTCTCGACAAACTGATGGGGAAATTTGTAATGGAAGACAGGATACCAATTACTGAGGGCTTCCTTGTAGTATCCGGCAGGGCTTCATTTGAACTCACCTACAAAGCTATTAGATGTGGAATTCCAATTTTCATTGCAGTTGGAGCACCAAGTTCTATGGCAATTGATATGTCGATAGAACACGGAATGACATTGATTGGATTTGTCAAGAGTGATGCGGCTTCTGTATATAGTTGCCCGAGCAGGATAGTCAATAACTAGACCTTCTTGCCTGCTCTTTAGCAAGAATTTTGCATCTGCTAAGTTGTTTTTTACAAAGATCCCGATCATTTTCATCTAATCCCCTGTCTAAAGCTTGAATAAAGCACTTAACAGCATCCTGGAAAAGCTCCAGAGATGCATACGAAGAACCCATGTTATAGAGAAGCTTCCCGCTAACGCCCTCTGGATCCATAGAGATAGCGGTGTGGTATGACCGAATACTATCTCCATATTTCCCCATTTGGTATAGTGCATGGCCCCTTCCAGCTTGAGCCTTTACTCTAAGCTCCAGTTCTTCCTTTGGAGCTCCTCCTATGGACTTCTCGAATGAGCTTAGGGCCTCAGAACCCTTGCCTTCAGCCAATAGATTCACTCCCTTGTTATACCACTCTATAGATACATTAGCATTAATCTCAGGTGAATTATCCATATTTTCTATTATCTCCTTAGCTTCTATTCCGGCCGCTATCAAATCCGGCTCCTGAAGGATATCAGAGTCTGCATCTAAGGAGTTTTCTAACTCTAGAGATTTAGCTTTCTGTCTGCACTGCAGGGCCCTATCAACATGCCCCGCCGCAGAGAGTGAATCTGCCATGCCATTCCAAATCTCCGGCATTTCTCTATTATCTTCCAGAAGTTGCTTCCATGTCTTTACGGAATTGACATGGTCACCTTTGATTGTCAATTCTTTAGCCAGTGCTATCTTATTCTCCATTGTTTCAACAAGCGGTTGTTCCTCGCCAAATGATTCGCTATCTTTGCCCATATTTTCTTTGGCACTATTTATACGGCTCAAAATTTCATCTTCGGGAGAGATATTGTGTGCCCTTTCCCAAAACGATAATGCTTCATCATAATCATTCGATTGAAACCTTATTTCTCCCATTGATATCAAACTCTTTACGTGTTCGGGGTCAGAAATCAAGGCATTCGCTACAGATTGCTCAGATTCCTCAGATTTGCCCATATCTTTGAGAATTTGGGAGTGGTTGTAGTGAGTTTTAGCTGTGTCATCACCTATGGCAATAGCATATTGAACAGCCTCCAAAGCCTCATTATTATGCCCAATCATGTAAAGTGTGGTTGCACACAATGACCACAGTTCAAAGCTCATTGATCCATCTGTTTCTAATCTTGGCTTTATGACTGAAAGAGCTTCATTAGCTCTGTTTTTAGTTAACATTTCCTTAGCCTTTACAATGATTTCTTCCACTGATAGTACTGGTCTTGACTCTAGAATTAGCTCTTCTCCATCCACAACCTCGCGACTTTCAATTAATGGAGCCTCATCGAGATGGTTTGTCTCATTATCTACACCCCTACTCTCTAATAAGGGATAGTCGTCATTTTTATCGTTGACTTCTGACGTATAGATATTTTGCCCTATAATCGTCTCTTTTTGTCTTTCGATAATTCCTGATAATTGTTGAATACTTCCTAGTTTTTCTACTGCCATCAACGCTAGCTGATATGATCTGACAGGATCAATATTCTCCAACAATACTGCAAGATTAGCCGCTGTGGGGGCATGTTCTGAGTCTAACATATTGGCTCTTTCAAAGGCCTGTACTGACTCGTCTGGAAATCCCCTAGAGATTTGAACCACGCCAAGTCCATACCATGCGGCGGCATTTTCAGGATTAATTTCTGTTGCCTTAATGTAAAGTTGGCTGGCCAACAGCATATCTCCTGCATCTGCGTAGGACTTTGCATCTGAAAGCAACTGCCTTACTCTGCCTCCATCCATAGCCCCTCGCTGGACAAAAGAAAAATAAGCGTTCTCTACTAGAGTGCTCTATTGAGTCAATGTTTCCATACCTACACCTTGAAGATGGGAACCTTCCTCCAGAGACATGGATAAGCCTATTCGCGTAATGGGAATTTGTGGAACATATGATTTAGAATCTGCTAATGGAAGATTATTAGAAATCATTCTAGACCAGTGTAAAGGTCTTGGTGCCGAGATATCAGTTTGGGATAACGGTACTAATCCCCTTCCTCTTGTAGGCGCACCCGGATCTTGGGATGATGATAATGTAAAGAAGTTTCAAGCTATGGCCACCGAATCTGATGCCTTCATACTTTCAAGTCCGGAATATCACGGCACAATGAGCGGAGTAATGAAAAATAGCCTAGATTGGCTTTATTCCAAGCATACATCTGGAAAAATTTTCGGATTAATTTCTACACTGGGGGGGCAATCTAGTAACAATACGCTCAATCATATGAGAATTGCGGCAAGATGGATTCATGGGTGGGTTGCTCCAGAACAGGTCTCGGTCCCACATATCAAAGAAGCTCTGAATCACGATGGCGGCATTAATGATGAGACTATCAGAGACAGAATCTCTGCGCTTTCATCTTCAGTAGTAGAGAATTCGATAAAGTTGAGGAGATAAATTGGAATTACTCCCCCCGGGTAGTGAGATTCTATTGTTCCTAACCTCTTTCTTTGGGTTTCTTACATGGTATTCAAAAAATATACTAAGATCCGTTAATCTCACAAGAGTCTCGGCAATAACAGGAGTGTGCTTCATGATCAGCTTATTTACGTGGGTGGTGTTCTGATGAGTTTACAAATAGACTTAGGCTGTATTCCAATTCAAGCTCCCTGTATTTGGGAACATGGAGAAACCTATGGGTCGTTGAATCTAGTTTTGAAGAGTCATGGAATTTCAGATAAGCAGGTGATAATCCATATTGAGAAGACTTTCAACTACTTTGAGAAATTTATTGCCAAATTCACAAGAGCCCCTAAAGTATTGAGGAGGCCACTAGATAGATTAAATTCGGCATTGTGGGATCTTTTAGATGGAAATAAGACATTATATCAAATTTCACAGATAATGGAAGAATGTTATGGCGAAGATATCATTCCTGCAAATGAGAGATGTAAAGCGTCAATATCGAAGTTCATGGAATTGAACCTCGTGATCATAAAGTAGAGTTTAATTTCCCAAAGATGGTGCTTCTAATCTAGTAGATTCATCTTTCTTGGCCTTATATATCGCTGAGAAATATACTATCAAAGGAAGTGTCAGCATCAGGCTGAAACAACCGATTAATGTAGCAAGACTGTACACTGACTCTTCTATTGGATCGATTTTGAACTCATTAACTTCTATTAGTTCGTGGGTAGTTGTATCAAATTCAACCTCTAAACCAGAAGAGGCAATTGGACTACCTTCCTGGTCGTAAATCCCAATCCTCCATGTAATTATGGAGGCTTCTTTAGAGATTAGATCATTCGCATTCTCGTTGGCCTCTACTAAGTTGTCTGCCTGCAGGTAGCCCAATCCCTCTATGGGCAAAATGGATGATAGAATCCCCCTCATTACTATCTCTTCTTGAGAAGAGGAGATTTCATGTGTTGTAGAAAATTCACAGGTCTCAACTAGATCTGAATAGTCTCCATCACCCTCGCAATTAAATGGATAATCCTGGTTTTCCCCTAGGGATGGAGAGTGATACCATGAAGCTCCTTCGGCTTGGACCCTGAGTATTGAATCTTCAGGAGCGCCAAACACTGATACGTTGATCCATGTAATAGGCATATTAGTAGATACATACCACTCTGCAATTTCAGTATCGTCCTGACTGAGTTGCATAGACTCTGAAATATTCGTCGTCTCATAGCCGTAATACTCTGACTCCACGGTATTAGAGTAGACTGCATAACCCAAAACAAAAATCAAAGTTAGGCCGATACCGATCATCGTCCTAAGCATGTTAGGATTCTGTGACATCGTCTTCCTCATACATGTCCGTGACGACAAGGTAATTTCAATCCTTGTAGGCCGATGTAACTCTTTCATCAACACCAGATTTTGATTAACATGTCATCACCGTTAAATAGGAACTGTCAGACGGGCGGCTGCTTGGTGTGGCTATGACTACGTATCACGATGTTCCGGCGGACCTTCTGATAGACGAGCTTTCAGCACGTTTATCCGATGTTGATACAATAAATCCGCCAGAATGGTCTAAAATCGTTAAAACCGGTACTCACAGAGAGAGGCCGCCCTCACAGGATAACTGGTGGTACATCAGATCGGCCGCCGTTCTGAGGAAGGTCGGCAAGCTAGGGCCCATTGGAGCTAACCACATGGCTCAGCACTTCGGCGGACCCAAGGACAGGGGAGTGAAGCCAAACAGAGCCGTCGCAGGATCGAGAAATATTTCAAGAACAATTATGCAACAACTTACCGCTGCTGGACTAATCCAGAGTAAAATGAACCTTGCAGGCAATGTAAATCATGGTAAGGTACTTACTCCAGCAGGACATAAGATGTTAGATTCAGTTGCTCTTGCAGTTAGAGACGATGCGATTGCAAGACATCCAGGACTATCAAATTACTAGGTGATATCATGGCAAGAAATAAGCCCAATGCTAAGAAGAGGCGCTTAATGAAAGTCACAAAACAAAACAGGAGAGTTCCTGTATGGGTAATGTTGAGGACCAATCGAAATACCACTACTCATCCTAAGCGTCATATGTGGCGCAGAAGCAAGCTACAGAGGTGATTATATGGCTGAAATAAAGGAGATGACGATTCCACTAAGGGCTGCTTGGAGCGTACCAAGAACAAGAAGAGCCAACAGGGCCATGGCTGAGATAAAGATTCACGTTGCTAGGCACATGAAGAAGAGAGAAGATGAGGATATTTGGATCGATGAGGCAGTTAATCATTATATTTGGTCAAGGGGAATGCAGAAACCCCCTAGGAAGATAAAGGTTGTATGTACCAGAGAAGAGGGTTTTCCCCTCGAAGTGAAACTATTGGAGGATTAGTATGGGCAATATCAGACCTTCATTTATCAAAATTAGAGCTATTAGACTAATTGAGCTATATCCAGATCAATTTACAGATGATTTCGATCTTAACAAGCGTCTAGTCAGCGAATTTTCTGACGTTGGCAATAAAAGAATGAGGAATTGGATAGCTGGCTACATCACAAGGTACAAGCAAAGGCGCGTAGATTAGCGTATTGCTCATCTATACGGAACTGTTCGGGTAACTATGGGTGGAAGGCTGGAAGTCGATCTGCCACGCGAATCAGATAATATTACCATTATTCTAGTGGGCCCTAAATACGATGGAAATATAGGTGCAGTAGCCAGAACAGTACTTAACTTTGGCATCAAAGATTTGAGAATAGTTGGAACTGACGGAGTCTGGAGTGATGAAGCCAGGAATAGGGCAAAGCATGCTCAAGAAGTTTTAGACTCGTGTAAGATATACAAAAATCTCAACGAAGCAGTACATGATTGCTCTCTGGTAATAGGGACTTCAGGAAAGAGAGAGATTGGAGATAGGATATCATTTAGACATTTCATTCTGCCAGAAGAGCTTCCAAAAAGACTAGATTCAGTCGAAGGCAGGGTAGCATTTGTATTTGGCCCTGAAGATATCGGTCTAACTAATGAAGAGCTTCATGATTGTGATTTGTTGGTGACAATACCGACATGGGAGGGATATCCGATATTGAACTTGAGTCATGCGGTGTCTATTATCTGTTATACTTGGCATGTCAACATTTCAAGCTCTAAATTGAGGGAGTCCGAACAACAAAGACTGCTCAATCCACTACTTAGAAATAGGTTAAAATCTGAAATATCCAGACTATCTAATTCTATGCCTACAAAGGAGCATAAGAGAACCGGTATTGAAGAGACGTTGAATAGAATCATCATGAGGGGATTGCCCAAGGATGATGAGATCCATAGGATTCTTTCTGTAATTACCGAAGCTGCAGACTCGTTCGAGAGAGATATCACTTCTTCGGATTGAGGTTTTTGCCTTTACGGAGTATCCGATACTGCATAATATCCCTATCGGCAATAGAGGTAAATCATAACCCACGACTGTACTATATAGTTCTCATACAAATAGCACTATTTGCACCATGTTCACGTACAGTGACACTTTCAATCCAGCATCTATCGTCAGTAATCTTCTGAATCAGTTCCTTCGCATGCTCCATAGCTATTTTTGCAAACATTTCACAACCCGTTGCTTCAACAGTGACCATATCGATGATTTCATTTTCATGCATCTCTTCGAAAACAGCATACATCGGATCATCAGAAGCAACAAGTGTCTTGTGGTCGAAATTTAATCTAAGCCAGGTCTCTAGATCTTTCAAGCTTCCAAAATCAACAACCCAATTATTTTGATCCAATCGATCCGTACCAAATACAAACTCAAACTCTAAAGAATATCCATGAATAAATCTACAGTGACTCGTAGCTCTCCATTGTCTGAATGCGGCCGACAGGCCTCTTTCGTGGCCATATTTCTTAGATGAAAGGAACCTAGTCATTCATTCACATCCGTAATAAAGTCTAGACAAACAGAATTAATACAATATCTTTCGCCGCCGTACTCCTTAGGCCCATCTTCGAATACATGGCCCAAATGGGCATCGCATTTGCCACACTTGACTTCTATTCTACGCATCCCATGGCTAATATCTACGATTCGTTTGATCCCTGCTTCTTCGTGCTCTGTATGAAAAGCAGGCCAGCCACAGCCTGAATGATACTTCATTTCAGACGTGAATAAGAGATGATTACAACAAATACAGTAGTAGTTACCATTTCTTTCTTCGAGGTAGTGTTCTCCTGTGTATGGCCTTTCTGTGCCGCCGTTTCTTGTTACTTTGTAGGCAAGGTTGCTTAAACTGTCTCTCCATATACTGTCTTGATCTGTCATATTATTCACCAACTTTATCCTTCAGTTTTAATGCGTTCTCTAATACCGTTTCCCAGGAAGAAGTATATTCAATGGGGTCTTCATGACCAATTTCGTGAAATGCTAGGATACGTTCAACGTCGGAACCAGATCTGCCACTCGAACGACCAAATTCATCTGGGTTGTATGAAGTTATTGTACTGCCCATTATCACATTAAAATCCAGATTTAGAATGTCACAGGAATGCAAAGCATCTTTCAAGATAGTTGATTTATCCCCTTCTATGTATGGCAAGTTAAAACTAATTCTTTCTGAGTCCCAATTTCCTATCGAGAACGCGGTGGAAAGAGCGTTGTAGAATTCAGGTCTACAGTCTGGATAAATAGTATGGTCGCCACTATGGACGCCTAAAGCAATGATTATCTCACAATCCTCAATTGAACAGATGCTTAAGCCCATGCCGTACAAAATTGATGAGAATATAGCATTTCTATTAGGAACTACAGTCTGCTTCATCTGTACCTCTTCATAATGCCCTTCGGGAACCTCAAAGTCATCATCAGTTAAAGCAGAGTGAAAAGAATCCATTGCAGAACTTAGGTCGATGATTTTATGATCTACTGTAAATTCTTTAGATTGTAATCTTTGAATATTTTCAGTTGCTTTCTCTATCTCGACGGAGTGTTTTTGACCATATAGATAACTTACACAAGTTACAGAGTATCCCTCCCTTAATAGACGGAGAAGTAATGATGTCGAATCCATGCCTCCAGATAGGGCCATTATTGCTCTTGGAGGCATTATAATACACCTATCCATTTGTGAGTTTGCAACGATAATCTCCATCCAGGGGATTTCTTGACTAGGTCCTCTACCATTTGGAAGCTTATCCCATTAGATTCAACACTTTCATTTTCCAAGTAAAGTGGTTGAATATAATGGTGGACAAACCCAGATTTTAATTCATCGTACATAGATAAATCCTGTCCACAATATACAATCTTTAATTCGTCACCTCTTACTTGCTTTATTGTAACATTTGGGTAAATCTGATCCTTGGGGCTCACACATATCCAATCGATGATTGGATCTATTTCTATTGTTCCGTTTGTCTCTATAGAAAGTGATATTCCGAATTCTTTGAGTTTGCTACCAATAGTCCTCAAATCTTGTAATGCGGGTTCTCCTCCGGTGAATATTACTTTCTTACAGCCGAATGATAGTACCTTTTCGATAATCTCATCTAATGATAATTCCTCATATTGCAGGAAATCAGTATCGCACCACTCGCATCTTAAGTTACAGTTTCCAAATCTTATGAATACATGTGGCACCCCTGCATGGAACCCCTCACCTTGGACTGAATGAAAAATTTCAACTATGGGATATTTTATCATAATATCATCCAATTAGTTATTGATCAATTGAAAGAGCTCATTCCTAGCATCTCGATTGTCAAAGAAGGCGCCCCTCATGGAACTGGTGGTCATAGAAGCGTTCTGCTTTGAGACGCCCCTACACCTCATACATCCATGCTTTGCCTCAACAATCACAGCGCAACCAAGTGGATTAAGATGTTCCATGATATCGTCTGCTATGGATTTTGTAATCCTTTCCTGATTCTGTAGCCTTTTACTGTGGCAATCCAGTAGTCTGGCTAATTTACTAATTCCGACAATTCTATTGATTGGAATATATGCAATATGGGCCTTGCCACTAAACGGCTGGAGATGATGTTCACAGGTGCTATGAAACTCGATATCTTTCAGGAGGACAATTCCATCATAGTCCTCTCCATTGAATGTCGAGTCCAAGATTTCACCGGGTTCTAATGAATATCCGGAATATATTTCTTCATATGATTTTACAACTCTTTCAGGCGTATCCATGAGTCCTTCTCTCAATTCTCCACTAGCAGATTCAACATATCTAACCAATTTTTCAACCGCGTCTACAGCATCTTCCCTAGTTGTCATCCTCAAACCTCCCGTGCCTTTCGTCTATTGAATCGAGTTGATCCAATAATTTCCTACATGCAGTCCTAATCGCATCGGCTACACTAACAAATTTCCTATCGTCTCCAACGTGTCTCTTGATATCTACTAATATCTCATTTGGCATGTCAAGACTCACCTTCGGCATATTGTCACCCGGTTGCTAATTATATTAAATATTACTGGGGTATTACTATACTAATATTAAAATTAATTAAAATAGTAGATATGATTACGACAATCGGGGATGCCATTGGAATCCAGAAATTCGAATAATACATTCATCTTGGGCCTAGGATTCCAAAAATGTGGTACAAGTTGGCTTTACAGTTATCTACAACAGTCAACTAAGTTTGATGGAGGTGATTTGAAAGAGTATCATATTTGGGATGCAATAGATATTCCATTATTGGATTATAATAGAGTTAAAAAGCCTGGGATGTTAAGAAGAATGTATGACAAGAGTAATACTTTGAGGTATCGCATGCAATCAAATAACTCTACATATTTTGACTATTTTGATAGCTTATTTTCAGATACTGTATCTATTACAGGAGATATAACTCCATCATATAGCGGCCTACAAAAATCTAGGTTACAAAGCATCATTTCTGAATTTAATGAAAGGGGTGTACGATGCAAATCTGTATTATTGATGAGGGATCCTGTTGATCGGATAAAGAGCGCCGTGAGGTACAATCTGGACAGGGGTAACTATGACGAAGGGATAGAATTAGGAGAGAATAATTTCAGGGATGCTTTAGAACAATATTACATGACGGATCATTGTGAAATAAGAACAAGATATGATAAGACAATAGAGACAATTAGAGAAGTTTTCCACGAAAAAGACATCTATTTAGGAATATATGAGAATATGTTTGATTCTGATCGTATTGATAAAATTTCAAATTATGTCGGGGTAAGCTCGAAATATAGTTTCGCTAATGTCAGAGTCAATAAAACAAAATCTGCCACAGTAACTAGTGAAGACATCGAGGCTGATATCAGAGATTACTACTCTGAAGTGTATGAATACTGTAATGAAAAATTGCCAGAAACAAAGAATCTTTGGAGATAGCTATCTCTTGCTTTCAATTTTCTCATCTAGTTTTGGATGCTTTTCGCATATTGAGCTTGCTCTTTGCTTCAGAGAAGAGATTTGAACCTCTAACTCATCTGCTCTAGCACCGTTAGTTATCATAGCTGATAGCAAGTTAAGGCCGCCTTGAATAGTCCCCGCCTCAAGAAACTCATCATTGGAAATTTCTTCCGAGTCTCTTAGCAGGCTAAGTGTAGTGGACAGAAATTCTACCTCATCAGTAATCTGACTAGAAAGTCGTGTGTCGGTACTCGTGACTCTGTCTATTGAGGTAATCATATAACTCGGACCGCGCAGCTCCTTTTGATGATTTTCAAACATACTCGACTAGTTCTACTAGTACTCCGCCCGAAGATGCGGGGTGTACAAAGGCAATTTTGTTCCCCCCGTGTCCGATTTGTGGCTCAGTATTGATCATCCTAATCCCCATACTCAAAAGTTCTGAAATAGTTCTTGTGATATCATCGACTGAAATTGCTAACTGCTGAATTCCAACACCTCTGCTATCTATAAATCTGCCAACTGGGGTATCTGCCGATGTTGGCTCTAGTAACTCGATTCTGGTCTCGGAATCATTAACCATATACCTTACTTTGACTCCTTGATCAATAACCATGCCTCCACCGGATGGAGAGAATCCCAATGCCTCCCAGAATGGTTCGGACTCCTCAATAGATTTTGTTGCAATTCCAATATGATCAATCTTAGTCATCTAAACACCACTTGGAGACACCCATGTGCCGAACGAGTCACACAATACTTGATTTATCTCTCCTACAGTACAATAGCATCTAACCGCATCAATGATGAAATCCATCAAATTTTGATCTGTTTGACAGGCTTTACTGAGTTTTTGCAGAGATGCTTTAGCCATTCCCTCATCCCTTTCTAATCTCATCTTGGATAGGGATAATACTTGATTCTTGGCCAGTAATGGATCTAATATTTGTCCTTCGATAGGATCTTCATCTTGCTGATTTACATTAACACCAATAACTCTCATAGTGCCTTCCTCTATTGAGTTAAGATGCTTCCATGCACTTTCATGTATCATCCTCTGCTGCACTCCGGATCTTATGCCCGATAGGGCACCTCCCGTGGACTCAATTGATTCAATCAATTCTAAGGAATTTTTAATGATTTGAGAAGTCATTTCCTCTATGACATATGAACCTGCAAGTGGGTCAATATGATTTACAATTCCAGTCTCCGATGCTAATATTTGTTGCGTCCTTAGTGCAATTGTGACTGCTTCATCGGTTGGCAGTCCAATGGCTTCGTCGTAACTATTTGTATGCAGAGATTGTGTACCACCTAATACTGATGATAGTGCTTGATACGATACTCTGACAATATTGTTGAACGGTTGCTGTGCAGTTAGGCTAGCTCCTGCAGTTTGAGTATGGAATCTGAGCATTGCTGACTTAGGATTTCTTGGTTTGAATCTGGAAGTCATGAGCTCGTACCAAATTTTCCTAGCCGCCCTGAATTTGGAAACTTCTTCTAAAATATTATTCTGACAGGCGAAGAAGAATGATATTCTAGGGGCGAAGTCATCAACAGACATTCCCGCTTCAATAGCGTGTTTTACGTATTCCATACCATTTAGAATAGTTAGAGCTACCTCTTCTACTGCTGTACAACCTGCTTCCCTCATGTGGTATCCACTGACTGAAACAGTATTCCATGAAGGTGCATTTGTGGAGCACCATTTCATCAGGTCTGATGTTAACCTCATTGAGGCCTCAGGCGGATAGATGTACAGCCCTCTAGCAATATATTCCTTCAGAATATCATTTTGTACTGTACCTCGAAGCTCTTTCCTATCCACTCCCTGCTCATCGGCAATAGCCACATATAGGGCCAGTAAGGTAGTGGCAGGGGCGTTGATAGTCATTGATGTAGACACACTTGAAAGATCGATGCCGTCAAATAATTCTCTCATATCTGAAATAGAGTCTATCGGCACACCTACTTTTCCTACTTCTCCCAGGGATCTTGGGTGATCAGAGTCAAGTCCGAGTTGGGTCGGCAAATCGAAGGCTACAGATAGCCCTGTCTGGCCGTGCTCTAGTAGTAATCTGAATCTCTCGTTTGTCTGCTTAGCAGTAGAAAAACCCGCATACTGCCTCATTGTCCAAAGTCTTGTTTTGTACATATCAGGATATATGCCCCGTGTATACGGTGGTTTTCCTGGTTCTGATTCATCGTTCATTAGCAGGTCCCCGGACACAATCCTAATCATTCCAGCGGGGAGGGGGAAATTAATTATCCGTTATCAACGTCTAACAGTATATGAATCTACGATCTTATTGAGAGTCTCTAGTTGGCTGTCATCGATTACACCCTCAGTGTGCTTAGAAATTAGGAACTCTTTGGCATCTGAGGCTGTTTGCCTCTCTCCCTTGGCCCATATGGTGCCCAATAAGCTAGAGCGGTGTTCCTCATCAACATTCATTTCAACTAAGAGACTCCTGACCTCATATTTGTATTCCATATGCCTACTCCTATCGAGCCTCCTCTTTCTTTCCGCTGGTTGAAAGGAGTTCTTGGTCTTCCTGCCTCTTCTCTTAGGAGGGGGTGTTTTTGCTGGCGTATCTTTAGAATCAGTTGTTTTGGCTTTCTTAACTAAAGACTCCATCGCCCTAACACGACTCTTATCTATGATATCTTGAGCTCTTTTACTAGTAACATTATCTTTGATTTCTGGTTCTGAAGATTCTTTTTTACTCCTTAAACCTATAGTTTTCCTTGATTCTCCTAAAATATTACTTTGAGTTATTTCTATTGATTTATCTGATTCCTGAGTTGAAATTTCTTCGGATTTTTTATTCTCCAAAGATTCCTTGGCAGAGCCTTTCTTTTGAGTCTCCTTAGCAGACAGTGGCTTGGCAGAGGGTTTTGCCATGGGCCTTTTGCTATCCCTGGGAAGAGGATTTTTGGGGGTTTTAGTAGATGTTGAGGGGGAACTGCTGAACACGTCACGAGGTTTTGCCCTCGGCTTTCTCCTTCTCTGCACTACACTATCTCCAGATGTCCGCCATGAAGGACTCTCATAAGACTTGGTGCGCTCAAGTCCATGCAATAGTGGATGAGTCAGTCCTCAAAGTTGGGTCGATAGCACTTTTATCTAATTCTGTAGTTCTGCCAGATTGAAATTCTCTTCTACCAAGTTCGGCAATCATAGTACCATTATCAATGCAATACTGTTTTTCTGGCCAGAATGACTGCCCTCCTCTTTCTTCACACATTATTGAGCTCATCTCCCTGAGTCTTCCATTACATGCAACTCCCCCGCCCAAGAGTAGTTCTGACTTTCCAGTGTGGGCCATAGCCCTTTCAGCAACTTCAATGCAACTAGAGAACGCATGTTCCTGTAGGGAGTAACAGACCTGTTCTAATGGAAGCTTCTTTGAATGTAGAATGGCTGAAGTTAGTAAACCAGAAAAGGCCAAATCAGTACCATGTACGCCATATGGAAGTGTCAGTAATTCTGTATTATTAGCAGAGCTTTCGGCCCATTTTGTAGATAGTTTCTCTATAGCTGGACCGCCAGGAAAAGCAATACCATGGCTACGTGCAAATTTATCTAACATATTTCCTATCCCTATATCTAGAGTCTCTCCCATAACTCTGTACCTATCTCCGGACCTAGCTATTACCTGTGTATTTCCACCACTTGCATAAAGCAAGACTGGATCTTCACATCCAGTCTGATTCCTACCTACCTCAATGTGTGCAACACAGTGGTTAACGCCAATTAGCGGGGCTTTCCAGAAAGAAGAAAGGGATCTGGCTACAGAAGCCCCAATTCTTAGGCAAGGACCAAGTCCGGGGCCTTGACTAAATGATACAGCAATAATATCATCTTGATTGAAATCCTCTCTCGACAATAAAGAAGAGATTAGTTTGGGCGCCACCAAAGAATGATGATCGGCGGCCTCCCTGGGGTGTATTCCCCCTTCCTCCGGTTTGAATAGTGCGGATTCTGATGAGAATAAATTTCCCTCCTCATCTACAAAGCCAACGGATAGCGTATGAGCAGTGCTTTCAACACCAACAATTAGGCCTGTCACGTATACGGGAGTAGGGTAGTGCTTTCAAGCATCACTACTGTGGAGGGTCGTGAGGACACTAGTGGTTAATGCTGGGGAAATCGCCCATATGTCTCATGGCGATATAACAAAACCCCTGATTGGTCAAGATATGGGAGATAAAGATTTGAATATCCACTCCAAAGGATTAGGGATTTTGATTGAAGACGGACTAATAAGTAGTATTACAGATTCTGGAGAATTGGTGTCTGAGTTCCTACCATCGTGGGATGGGAATAGTGAAAAATCTGGAAATATTGATATCATAGATGCCAAAGGAAGAGCAATAATACCTGGTTTTGTTGATTCACATACTCATCTTATTTGGAGAGGGGATAGAAGTAATGAGATGGCACTTAGGCAGAAAGGCCTTACATACTCAGAAATTTCGAAATTAGGAGGTGGAATTTCCAAAACTGTTGGAAGTACCAGGAATTGCTCGATACAAGAATTAGTAGATATTGGGCTACAAAGAGCCGAAACAGCACTGAAGCTCGGTACTACTACTATGGAGGCGAAAAGTGGTTATGGGCTAAATGCTGAGGCCGAACTCGCAATACTTGAGGCTACTTCACAAGTAAATCATCAATCGCCATGTGACATACATGCTACGTGGTTAGGCGCGCACGACATTCCTAGGGATAAGTCAAAGGAAGATTATATTGAGGAAATAATCAATGTACAATTGCCAATGGTCGTAGACCAGGGTATAGCCAAGTGGGCGGACGTATTTTGCGAGCCCGGATGGTTTACAACAGAAGAAACAATAGAAATTATTGGCGCTTCAAGAGAGATGGGATTAGGATCGAGGATTCATGTTGATGAATTTGTTGATTCCGGGGGGCTTGCAATTGCCGCAGAATTAGGCTCTATTAGTGCTGATCATGTAGCTAAATCAAGCGAAGAATCTAGAGCACTTAGCGATAAGTCAGGAGTTATGCAGACATTTCTTCCAGGAACTCAGTATGTGATGGGAATGACTGATTTCCCACCAATTAAAAAATGTATAGATAATTCATGGGCATTTTCTATAGCAACTGACTTCAATCCTAATTGTAATAGTATATCCATGCCGTTTGTCGGTTCGCTCGCAACACACAGATGTGGTATAGATCCAATATCCGCATTGGCGGCTAGCACGAGGAATCCATCTACAACAATAGCAAATGAAGAGAGTGCCGCCCGTGGAATAATTTCGCTGAACTGCCCCGCTTCGTTTAATATTCTTAATTCAGAAAAAGTAGAGTCGTGGTGCCAATCACCTGGAATGAATCCCATATCTCATACTGTAGCTAATGGCCATATTGTAAAATAGTACAAGTATTTATGAAACTATTAATTATTTATTATAAATATGAATTTATTCATATGGTATTACAATAAACATTAAGAAAATAATTTCTAAATTATCAATTTTAAATTCTAGACATATATATTTTCCAGATCTTAGAAAAACCTTGGAATTATAGCAACGCGTTTAACTGATAATCCGGGTTATCAGAAAAGAAATTTTCTAATTCTGATGGAATATTAGCCCAGTACAACGTTTTTACAAAAAAAGATGTTTTTCGAGCGAAACCCCCTTATCTGAGGTAACTTTAGTTACATCTAGTGGCGACATGAGTAGGAAGGTCAATGGTTTCTGTTTGACGTGTAAAACATATGGCGAAATTATCGATTGCCAACTTGATCTAATGAAAAATGGACGTACTAGAGCCCATGGATTCTGTGGCCAGGAAGGGTGTACTGGAAAGATTTCGAAAATTGTATCATAGCATGGAATCATTCATTGAGTAGAACGCGGTCGCGACATTACTGGGCTCGTGGTCTAGGGGTTATGACGTCGCCTTGACATGGCGAAGATCGCAGGTTCAATTCCTGCCGAGCCCACCAGTAACTTGAAAACTACCACTGTTATATTTCAAGAGTATGTAATTCTAAGTTTTCCTGAGCCTTTTGACTTAACATTCTCGATCGTGATACTGGGTATTTGAGAGATATTGCCAACATGAGTCCCCCCGCAAGGGCATAGGTCTATATCTTCAATTTCTACTACTCTGAGCATATTTATCGAAGAGGGTATTCTATCCATGAAATTTGTATGTCTCATATTCTCATGACTTAGAATTTTATCTCTTGACCATTCATGAATTAGGACATTGGCACCTGAATTGAGTATATCATTGACTTGCGACGATATTTCTTCAGCATCGAAGACACCCCTATCTGGGAACCACAAATCAATTCTAGTGTTACGTTCACTAATCTGATTTCCTACTGTTTCGGCTTTATACATGTCATTAGCAATGGCAGAAAAAACGTGTTGTGCGGTGTGCATCATCGTGTTCCTATTCCTCCATAATGGATCTATATGACAAATTATTTTGGCACCTTCACTGAAGCAATCTGGATTTTCTAATGGATGTAGGATTTTCTCTCCAGGTTTGACTTCGGCCATCTTAGAAATATTACCTCCGCCGGATATTGTGCCTCTATCTCCTGGCTGACCTCCTCCTCTTGGATAGCAAAATGTTCTATCGAGAAAAATACCATCATCAATAATTTGCGTTATATTGGCATCGAAAGAGGGGGGGTCGAGGCCTGGATGTTGGGAAAGATGTAATTTTTCTTGCATAAGATCACATGAATATCCTAGTTAGGTCTCCATTTAGCAATGATTTGGTTAAATTCTTAGTATCATCAGATAATGCTCTATCGCCCTCTAGAGGCATAACAATGCTTCTAGACCATTCCAAAACTCTAGAGACCCCGTCGCCAGGCTTTTCTTCGATTCTGCGCAGGGCTTCGGAAGCGCAGATGATCTCATTTGAGATTACATTGGCCAGTAATCTTGTTGCGATCATGGTCCTATGGGCACCGGTTGCACCCATTGATGCGTGGTCTTCTTTGCCCATGCTAACTGGAGTGTTTGAAGTGGTCGCTGAGTTTGAAAGAAGATGTAGCTCAGCTAGAACTGCGGCCGAAGAATACTGGATTATCATAAGGCCACTTTCGAGACCTTCATCATTAGCTAGGAAGGCACTGTGACCACTCCATTTTGGATCCAAAATCTGATTTATTCTTCTCTCGGAAATACTGGCTAGTTCATGACATGCTATGGATATTGAGTCACTGCTCAAAGCTATGTATTGTCCATGAAAATTACCTCCTGAAATAACTTCAATTTTATCACCTTCTATGAAAACCAGTGGGTTGTCCGTGGAGCTGTTTATCTCTATCTCCAGAATTCTTCTAGATTCTCTAAGCATGTCAATAACAGGCCCGTGAACCTGTGGCGAGCATCTTATTGAGTAAGCATCCTGAACTCTGTTACAATCAGCATGTGACAGCTTGATTTCAGAGTTACTTAGTAACGACGATATCCTTGCTGCGGAGGTATTTTGCCCGGGGTGTGGCCTAGACAAGTGTATCCTTTGATCGAAGGGTTTGTGCGATCCTCTGATGGCTTCAACAGTACATGCCGCGGACGCATCAGAAGCAAAACAAAGTATATCTAGATTGTACAAGGCTTCGCACATAAATGCACACATCTGACTAGTGCCATTGATGAGTGAAAGACCTTCTTTGGCGGCGGGAACTACAGGTACGATTCCGTGTCTCTTTAGGGCTAAATCAGAAGAAGTGGTTTCCCAATTATTCATGCCAATTCTAATATTGCAATTTCCCTCTCCCATCATTCCCAGTGCCAAGTGAGAAAGGGGAGCCAAATCACCTGATGCCCCAAGTGAGCCTATTCTTGGTATTACTGGGCATACTCCATTATTGATCATTGAAATCAGTGTATCGACTAAGATGGGGCGTGCCCCTGAATTACCCCTACAAAGCGTATTAGCCCTAATTAGCATCATCATTAGTGTATGAGAATTTTCCATCGGATCCCCTATGCCACAGGCATGACTTCTAATTAGATTGGCTTGAAGCTGTTCCAGTTTGTCGGGTTCTATAGAAACAGAAGACAACGCCCCAAAACCGGTATTAATGCCATAAGTAACAGTCCCATCATTGAGTAACTCGATGATTGCTTCTCTAGATATAATCATTTTTTCTCTGGCTGACTGTGATAGGACAACTTTAGTTAGTCCCAAGCCAGTGTCTATGACGTCACGAATCTTAAGTGCGTTGCCGTCAATCACTAGCTCTCTCATGGAATCCGGTAAGGGCGATAGCAAATAGACTCATCGAGAATCAAAAAGATCGCTCAATAGTTTATTATCCACAATATTTGGCATTGTAACAAGTAGATTAGGATCGTTATCCATAGCCCTGTTAATTGTCCACATTGCCTCATCATTCCTAGCCCATGATCTTCTAGCAACTCCATTTTCAACATCCCACGGTATCATTGATTCGATAGCCTTACTTGATTTCTCAGAACCATCAATGAACAGTCCGAATCCTCCATTAATTACCTCACCCCAACCAACTCCCCCGCCGTTGTGGAGACTGACCCAAGTAGCCCCTCTAAATGAGTCACCGACGAAGTTCTGAACCGCCATATCTGCTGTGAACATCGATCCGTCCCTAATGTTGGCAGTCTCTCTGTATGGACTGTCCGTACCACTGACATCATGATGATCCCTACCGAGGACGATTGGTGCAGAAATATCTCCATTTCTGATAGCATCGTTGAATGCTAGTGCGATTGACTTTCTTCCTGTAGAATCCGCATACAGAATTCTAGCTTTACTACCTACAACCAAGTCATTTTTTGAAGCTTCTTCAATCCACCTGAGGTTATCGGAATATTGCTGTCTAATTCTTTCTGGAGCTTGCGAATGGAGCTCAGAAAGTACATTGTGGGCGATTGAGTCGGATGTATCTAGATCTTTTTGAGAGCCTGAGGTACACACCCATCTGAATGGGCCAAAGCCATAATCGAAACACATAGGGCCCATTATATCTTCAACGTAAGAAGGATACTTGAATTGTCCTTCATTGTCTATGATATCGGCTCCGGACCTACTTGCCTCTAATAGGAACGCGTTGCCATAATCCCAGAACTTCATTCCTCTAGATGAAAGGATATTTATCATATCTGCATGTTTTCTGAGAGATTCCTTTACATGAGTCTTGAAATTCTCGGGATTATTGGATAGTAATCTCTTTGCCTCGTCGTATGTTAATCCCGAGGGAGTATACCCTCCAAGCCATGGATTGTGTAGGCTCGTCTGATCGCTACCAAGATCTGGAGTGATATTATTTTCAATGAGTGCCTCCAGTAAATCTACAATATTTCCGACGTATCCTATGGAAACAGCTTCACCGTTGTTAACAGCTTCACGAGCTCGTAAAATAACGCTATGTAAATCGTAATGTAGTTCCGACAACCATCCCTGTTGATGCCTCTTAACAGCTGCGTGAGAGTCCACTTCTGCTATTATACAGACAGCTCCAGCAATGACTGCGGCCTTTGCTTGGGCGCCAGACATTCCGCCCAGGCCTGATGTGATGAAAAGAATACCAGATAGATTTGATTCATTGTTAATTTCGAGGTATTTTCTCGCCGCGTTTAGTAGTGTGATTGTAGTTCCATGGACAATACCTTGTGGCCCGATGTACATGTATGAGCCTGCAGTCATTTGTCCGAATTGTGTCACTCCTAATGCATTCATTCTTTCATAATCTGATTGAGAGGAGTAATTAGGTATTACCAAACCATTGGATATAACAACCCTTGGAGAGTCTGAATTAGAGGGGAAAAGTCCCAGTGGATGTCCTGAATTAACTACAAGTGTCTGGCTTTCATTCATCTTTGAAAGTAGTTCCATAGCAATAAGATACTGAGCCCAGTTTTGGAATACGGACCCATTCCCACCATATGTGATCAGCTCATGGGGAAATTGAGCTATCGATGGATCTAAATTATTCTGAATCATTAGCATTACAGAAGCCGCGGAGAGGCAATTACATGGATATTCATGGATAGGTCTTGCAAAGATATCGTAGTCTGGCCTGAACCTGTGCATGTAGATATGTCCAAGCTCTTCTAGCTCTTGTAAGAACTCAGGAGCTAGGGTGCTGTGCCACTTCGCAGGAAAGTATCTGAGTGAGTTTTGTATTGCTAGTTTCTTCTCAGACTCGCTAAGTACTTGCGGCCTTGTGGGGGCATGGGGTACGGTATCATCTAACGGTTTTAGGGAGGGCAGTTCACTTGGAATGCCATTTAATAGATGCTGTTTGAATGTCAATCCCATTTTAGCCTCTCCCGAATAATGGACTCTATCAAAGAAGATTTTTCTGCGGAATGAGTAAGAAGAGTTTCCATTTCTTGTGAGATGTTTCTCTTTTCTGAACTATCATTCAATGAGTCTAGATTTATCTTGACGTTTAATGATGCTATTCTGGAAGATGTGTGACATAGATAGCATGAGCCGAGAAGATCGGTTAAAGCATTTGAGTTGCCGGTACTAGAAAGTTTCATTATGGATTCTAAAAGGTTTGATGACGCCCTCATAATTTTTAGTGGGACAATGGCGGCATTGATAGTTGAGGAAGCGATTGACTCTGATCTGATTAATTTCTGGTCATCGTTTTGCCGAGGGAGTCTGTATGAGTCTATGACCAAATCGAAAGCCGAAGCATCTTCGTCGGCCAAAGTTAAGGAATAATCGAGGCCGACGATAGATGACTCGATAACTTCTGAAGCAGATGTGTGTCCGGATGCCCACTTATCGTTTCCCAGGGTCAACCTAGATACCATCAGTGCTAGAGAATGAGCATGAGCTAATGTCATAGCCGCTACTGAGCCCCCTCCAGGTGTTGGTGATGATGAGGATATTTTTGATAAAACATCGATATAACCATCATTCAATGTTCATTCCTCCGTACTGCTAATTCTATGACTGAGGCGCTGACATCAAAATCCTGTAAGCCATCTAAACATAGACCGTCTACTGCATGTTGTAAAATTTTGTTTTCATTTGACTCCTCGGAATTGGGAGAATAATGATTGCCTGCTTGAATCATCGCCTGCATGGGGACCAATCCGACTAATTCGCTCGAGGTTACTTCTAGTTCTAATTTATTGGCCTCGAGTCTGATAGCATCAAAAACATCATGAAGTCCTGTAGTCGTATGGTCTAGTAAATTCATAGAAACTTGTGCTGTGTCGTCATCATACATCCAACCGGCGGCTTGTAAGGCTTTGAATTTTCCAGATTTCCTGAGTATGTTTCCTCTTGAATCCACGATTTTATTACCATTTTCATCCCTCATAATGACTCCACTAGTACGGATTTTTCCTGCAATGATATTTGCCAGTGATTTGTCATTTGTGTTTAAGTTAACATTGAATGCGATCAGAACCTGTCTAGCGCCTGTTGCGGTAACGCCCGAACGAGGAATGAAATCTGAAGGACCAAAATCAGGTTTCCACTCAGGTTTGGACAATTTCTGTTTAAGACCTTCATACTCGCCTTTCCTGATATCTGGGAGCTTGACTCGACTTTCCTTTCTTGCTGATTCTGCGTAAAGATATATTGGAATCCCGAATTTATCGGACACGGACTTTGCATAACGTTCCGAAAGAGAAACACAGTCATCCATTGAGGAGTTACTTAGTGGTATAAATGGGACAACATCAACAGCTCCCATTCTAGCATGTTCTCCGGAGTGCTTAGTCATATCAATTAGATCCAATGCCACCCCAGTAGATTTGATCGCCGCCTTGAGGACTGCTTCGGGTTTACCTACCATTGTAACTACAGTTCGATTAAAGTCGGCCCCCATATCAACGTCGAGTAAACTAACTCCATCTACTTGCGTAATTGAGTTAATTATTGCATCGATGATGTCTTTATTCCTGCCTTCACTGAAGTTGGGGACGCACTCAATCAGCGGTTCGCCCATGCCCTCGCATGGAGATTAAGAGATTAGGATTACTCATCAGTCGTATAGTCCGGAAGAGTTGTCATTCCTTCCTTTCTCGTTATTTCGCGTCAGCTTATCCAATGAATCTAGAAAATCAGATTTTGTAATCTTTTTATGACCTTTAGAGATAGCACTAACTCCTGCTTCGACGACTAAAGATTTTATTTCAGCGCCACTAAAACCTTCAGTTTTCGAAGCTATTTCATCTAATTTTATACTACTTGAAATTGGGGTATTCTTGGTGTGGACCTTGAGAATGGAAAGTCTGCCATCTTCATCGGGGAGGGGGATTTCTACAATTCTATCAAATCTACCTGGCCTCAATAATGCATTATCGAGAAGCTCAGGCCTATTAGTGGCGGCAATAATTTTTACATCCTCTAGTGGAGCAAAACCATCCAATTCAGAAAGCAATTGCATCAGAGTTCTTTGGACTTCTCTATCTCCGGAGGTCGCACTGTCAAGTCTCTTAGAACCGATGGCATCGAGTTCGTCAATAAAGACAATAGCGGGAGCCTTTTTTCTAGCGAGATCAAATATCTCCCTTACTAATCTCCCTCCTTCACCGATATATTTCTGAGCTAATTCAGAAGCAACCAGCCCTAAGAAAACTGCATTAGTGGAATTTGCCACAGCTTTGGCCAGCATAGTCTTCCCAGTTCCTGGCGGCCCTGTTAATAGGACACCCTTAGGAGGATCGATAGAAAACCTCTCGAAGTCGTCGCGATTGGTAAATGACAGTTCTACAGCTTCACGGATTTGAACAATCTGTTCTTCTAACCCTCCAACGTCATCGAAAGTCACGGTTGGCTTCTCAATAATCTCGGATGTTACAACTAGCGGATCCCAAGAATCAGATAAAACCTCAATCACAGAAAGATTATCCTGGTTCAACGCGACTCTTGAACCTGGGATGAGGAGAGAAGAGTCGATTCGGGGATTGACGGATACTAAGAAAACCGTGCCGTTGGAGCTTCGTACAATCGCCCCCTCATCGGTCAGGTCTTGTATGTGTCCAATTACCATAGGTGGCGTTCTGAGGTTTCGAATCTCTTCCTCGAGACGATTAGCGCGCTTCTTTACCTGAGTTATCTCATTCTCCAGAAGTAATTTGTCGGTGAGTAGTTGCTGAGCAGTCTCAGTAAGTCCCTTTATTTCAGATTGGAGATTTGAAACGGAAGATATGTTTGAAGACTCCTCCTTGCGGTGAGCGTCCGAACCTGTGGCCATGTCGCGCGAAAGGGGTATTTCATTTCAAATAACCCCAACCCATATGTTCGGGTACTAGTTGGGATGAGCATGGCAACTTGTGAGATGTGTGGAACTGATAGGGTTACAACATTTCTCTCAGAGATTTCAGGAGCAAAATTGAGATGTTGTACGAGATGTATCGAATCAAACAATCTGACTGTCTTGGAAAGAAGGATACCCGTAAAAACTGAAATTAGACCCGTTGCACATAAATCTAAGGTATATACAAAAAATATTGGTAAAATGGAGAAAGAAATAGCTACTGATTTTCATATCAGGATAAAGAGGGCAAGGGAGACTAAGGGATGGAGCGCCCGTGAACTAGCCAAGAGGCTGAACTTAAGACTTAACGACATACAAAAGGCCGAGGCCGGTGTACAACCAGCGGATAATGTTCTGGAGAAGTTGGCAAAGGCCCTAGATATTTCCTTGTTCGAAGAAGCAAATTCTGATCCTGAGAGAGCTATCAAATCAGCCAGCAGTAGAAATATGACTATAGGAGATGCACTAGATGAGTTCCTCGGAAAAAATTGATCTCCATAATGTTCCATTACATGTCATACATCTTGATCAGGATGACCCTAAGAAATGTAGTGCCAGGAGACTGTCGAAGCATGGACATGCCATACTTCATAAAAATACACGTGCCGCACCAAAGAGAGGTTTTCTTCTCGATCCATCTAGCGGTATTCTGATGGGCCCGGATGATATGAAATCAATATCCAGAGGAGGGGCAATAGTTGCACTGGACTGCTCGTGGAAGAGGCTTGACGAGTCTTTGGACTCTATTTCTAGGCATACAAGACTGGAAGGGAGAACATTACCAGTACTCCTAGCGGCTAATCCAATATCATGGGGTAAGCCGGGAAGGCTTTCAACCGCGGAAGCCTTCGCATCATCACTCTATATTCTTGGTAGGAAAGAGCAGGCTGAGAGGATTTTATCTTGTCTCCCATATGGGCCTGCTTTTCTTGAATTGAATAAGTTGCCACTAGAAGCCTATTCTGGAGCGACGACAAATGAAGAGCTAGCTGAAGTACAGTGGGAATTCTTCGATAAGCCCGAGTGATTCCACTATTCGCTTTCTTCGATTCTTTGTTTAGCCAACTCTCTCATATCTTCGTGATGTGAGCCCTCGTCAATAGCCACCTGATCAGATTCATCCACGATTTCTACGCCTAGCAAGGTTTCAATGACATCTTCCATGGTTACTAGTCCCTCAGTACCGCCGAACTCATCCTTGACGATTAGAATCTGAGATTTCGTCTCTAAGAGAATGTCCAATGCTCTATCCACTGAATCATTATGATTGCATACATCAACGGGCATGGAAATTTCAGACATCATCTTTTCATAGTCATCTACAGCGGCTCTTCGAAGTATTTCGCTCCTAAGAACAACTCCTGTAACATCATCGATATTTCCACCAGTGACGGGCATTCTTCCGTGTACCATTATTGGAATCCTCTCCAATACATCTGATACAGTGTCGTTTACTGACACTGATGTCACGACAACTCTTGGAGTCATTATATCGCTGACCATGATTTCTCTGAGTTTCAACAGATTCTGTATTACGGCCTCTTCATCTTCCTCTATGACATCCGTTTCCTCAGCAATGTCGGCCAATACCGATAGCTCGTTTCTAGTAACTGTCTCGGTCTCGACTGCAGGAAGTAGGGACCTAGTGACCTCGATAGGCTTGACAATTATCCAGAGTGCGAACATCATGGCCTTCAAAATTCTGGCCGATGGAATGGTGAGCTTTCTCCAATATAATGCGCCGATGGTCTTAGGCAGAATTTCACTCAATAATAGAATTGCTAATGTTAACACTGCCGCGGCGACGTGTACAATTGTTCCCCCTCCGAATTGGGTTTGTACTTCTGCCCCTACGCCTAATGCTCCAACGGTATGGGCTATGGTGTTGAGAGTCAATATCGCTGTTAGGGGCCTTTCGGGATCGTCTTTCCATTGTGACCACAAATCACTAACCTTTGGATGTGTATCTTTCAGAGCGGCTATGTGGCCATGGCTAGTGGAAAGCAACACAGCTTCTAGAATACTGCACAAGAAGGATGCCCCTAGGGCTAGTCCAGAATAGGCTATTATTAGCGTGTAGTCTACCAACTATCTTTCCTCAGTTTTGAGCGAAAATTAAACATGTACCCGACACGAATGACTGCTCCTGATTGCCTTACGACCGATTGCGACATAAATAGGTGACTGACCGCTCACTATGTGCCGGAGC
>MDTC01190771.1_pt1 | contig 36523 bp, 26 predicted proteins | sample 811181 | NCBI WGS metagenome assembly MDTC01 (sample SAMN05326644, study PRJNA326480) | marine metagenome | isolation source: seawater | place: Pacific Ocean: North | collected 2011
GGTATCTCCTGCGTCTGCCCCAGTGCTAGCATCGTCTTGATTATTACAAGCAGTCTCCTCATTACCTACGCCAAATGCAGTATTCTTACGAAGCATGTTATTATCTTCATCTCTTTCCTCGACCATTTCGTCTTCATCTACTACAACGAATAAGTAATATTCGCCTTCAACCAATCCAGTTGGTAGAAGAGTTTGGATTTGAACTGTTTGAGGAGAATTTATTGCCATACTACTGACTGTTGTTTCTCCGATTTGATAATCATACCAATCGATATCTAAGTAAGCGGTTAGATATGCTCGAACAATGAAACTTGAATTTGCATCCTCGGTACCATTATTGTTTACCATGGCTGCAACAGTTACTGCATCTCCTGGCATTCCGCTACTTGGCCCGGTTACAGATTCTATTAGTAGATCAGGAGCTGGTATGGAATAGTTAGTCCAGACATCAAGAGTGTAATTAGAAACACCACTGTAATGTGAGACGTTTACGTAATATGTGTCACCAACGCCTTCCCAAGCAGTAAGTTTAGCAGTAGCGGTTTCAGGGTAAGAAGCAGTATATCCTCTATCGACTTCGACGTTAGTACTGTTGTGTATGAACAAATCCAAATCTGAAGAATTATCTTCGGCAGTCATTGATACTTCGATATAATGGCCTGCAGGAACGTCAAAGGCGAATATATCATCTCCATCTGCTCCATCCATACATCCAGTGTAAGTGGCAGTAACATTGCTGCCCATATTAGTGGCATTGGATTGTTCGTTTGCTGCATCTACGCCAAGGTTTGCATCATTTTGAACTCCTCCAACAAGGTCTAAACAGTCCTTCCCAACTACCATTTGACTCATTGAAGTCATATCGTTATTGGTAGAGTTACTTTCTGTTACATTTCCATAACCATCAGCCCATACAATCCAATAGTAGGAATCATTGGTAAGATTCGCTGGTAAAGCAATCGACATTGTAGTAGTTCTATTGGAACTAGCAGCAATATCTGTCTCTTTGGAAACATCATCTAGAAGGGTATCGAATTGATCATATGTCGTATCTGTTGAAAGGATGAAGAAGACATCAAAAGCTCCTGTATTTGCAGATGAATTATTTGCAAGGTTTGCTACAGTATAGTTGACATTTATTGTATCTCCAGCAAGGGCCTTAGCTGGGTGAGAGATTGCAGTAATTACCATGTCTGGGCGAGGTACTGTGTTATTTGTCCATACTCTAAGCGTATACTGTCCATCGCCTGAATATGCGGTTACATAGATGTAGAAAGTTGCTGCTTGGCCTGATAGGTTCGTTCCAGCTGTCGTTACTTTCTCAAGAGGATCATTGTATTCTGAGCGATCGTATGCATAGGTTATTGCAGAATCAACGATATACAAATCGAAATCTGCGCTTGCAGGAACTACTAATTCGATATCAACATCTTTTCCTGCAGTCGTTGTTACCTTGAACAAATCTTCAGGGTCGTTTGTATCTACGCATCCAGTCAATCCACCGGTTGAACCACTGTTTGGATTAGAGCCTAAATCTTTCGAGGTGGTACTGGTGTTTCCTGCATCGCCTGCAGTTCCACCATCGGATTGGATTGTACTACAAGGTGCCCTACCACTTGTCCCACTTGTGAGGGTGCGAGGCTGGATATCATCGATATAGCGTATCGGTAAATCGAGATCAACTACTTGTTCAGGAGCCTTTTCATCATCAACAGATGGTTCAATTCCTGCTGACGTAAGTGGGGCAAGAGTTGTCAGAATTAGTATGGCTGCTAGAAGTAGGGGGCGTGTACGCATGTTCCTCACCGACTTTACCTATCACACAGTGCGTTATCAAACTACGGTTCTCTTATCACTCCGTACTACGTACGGTTTTTGCCTTAATTTGTGGGGGCTGCCGCATTTACTTCTGCAGAAACTCCTGCAGAATATCTCTTGAAATTTGCATTAAACATATCAGCCAACTTATCCGCAGTCATATCATAATCGTCCTTATCAGCCCAAGTTTGACGTGGGATTAGAAGTTCTTCAGGAACTCCTGGACAAGAGGTTGGAATCTCAAACCCAAATCGCTCATCGACTATATATTCACAGTTTTCTAATTCTCCTTCCAAAGCAGCATTAAGCATAGCACGGGTTAACCGGAGTTTCATTCTTTTACCAACTCCGTATGAGCCACCGCTCCAACCGGTATTGATCAGCCATGCAGTCGAGCCATGTTCTGCCATTTTTGCAGATAGTAAATCAGCATAAACTCCAGGATGCATCGGCATAAACGGCTCTCCGAAACAAGCTGAAAAGGTCGCTTGAGGCTCGGTTACACCGATTTCAGTTCCAGCGACCTTTGCGGTGTAGCCTGATATGAAATGGTATGCTGCTTGGGAGGGAGTCAGTTTACTAATTGGGGGTAAAACTCCAAATGCGTCACAGGTGAGAAATATCACGTTTTGAGGATGGCCTCCTTTACTATCCTTGGTTCGGTTATCGATGAACTCAATAGGATAAGATCCTCTAGTGTTTTCAGTCTTAGTAGTATCAAAGAAATCAGGAACTCCGTCACTATCTAATACAATATTTTCGAGTACGGTTCCTTTGCGTTTTGTGGTTCCAAATATTTCTGGTTCATCTTCCTCTGAGAGATTGATTAGTTTAGCGTAACATCCACCTTCAAAATTGAAGACTCCGTTAGCACCCCAGCCGTGTTCATCATCACCAATTAGAGCGCGTTTAGGGTCGGCAGAAAGAGTTGTTTTTCCAGTACCGGAGAGGCCGAAGAAGACTGCGGTGTTTTCCCCTGTCGTATTAGCCGAACAATGCATTGGGAGAATCCCTTTCTTGGGTAAAAGCAAATTCATTATACTGAAGATTGACTTCTTTACTTCTCCTGCATATCGAGTTCCGCCAATAATGACTTCGCCAGAATTATAATTTACGATTACAAAGCACTGTGAATTTAAATTTTCATCCTCAGCCTCAAAATGAGGCGCATGGTATACTGTGAACTGAGGCTCATGATTTTCAAGTTGCTCAGTTGTAGGGCGAACAAACATATTGCGTGCAAACGCGTTATGCCAAGCGGTTTGGTTAATGATTCGAATCGGCAAAGCCTCGCTAGTTTCTGCGCCGCAGTACAAATCTTGGACGAATAATGTCTCACGCTTACCGAGATAATCGAGAACCTGTATTTTCAAACGTTCAAAGGTAGCCATATCGGTTGCGATATTTACATCACCCCAATTTACATCTTCAGACGTAGATCTTTCGTCAACTATGAACTTGTCATTTGGAGAACGTCCTGTACGTTCCCCGGTTTCAGTAACAAGGGCGCCATGAGCAGAAAGTACGCCTTCTCCTCTTTCGACTGCCAAATCTATCAAATCATTGGCGCCGAGATTCCAGTATATTGTGGCATTCGTAGAGAAATTTAGGCTACCGGAAGGTACGCCAACGGCATCTGCCATACCTCCCCCGAATCGCGGCCTGTCTTTGTCGTTTACGGTTCGATAATCGTGAAATTACTCATAGATTTGATGATGTTTGACCTTTGCAAGGGTGACATTCAAGTGACTTCTTCTTTGGTTATTGGTTGTGGAAGACGGGAAACCTGCCGACGATATCCTTGCAAAGAGGGGTTTTGAAAGCGGTGCTGGAGTAAATCTTGGGAATTTTCTTAAATCTGATATTGAGGAGATTAAACAGGAAAAAGAGTCTGAAGAACCTACTGAAATAAAGTCCGAAGATATTGCAGTAGGTGAAGTTGCTGATATTTTTTCAAGAGGAGATGCTCCATCTCGAATAAATCGTGATGGCACTGTGGATGAAGCGCCTGAAATGGATAGCGTAACCGAATACGCAATCGAGGGAGAAAAACGCCTTCATCTCGGCTTGATGATCTCAATGGTCGTCACATGGTCTGCCATTGGGGCAATTGTCGGTACGATTTTTGAAAATCACTTTTTATCTGCATTTGGATTAATTTTAATGGCTACTTTTGGTTTATGGCTTGGAGAGATTTGGATACCGAAGCCAAGGATGCATTTGCTGGGCATTACTTGGGTAATTATTTCGATGAAGTTGCTTTATGGTCTAGCGATTTCTATGTCTGGTTGGGGCTGGGTTGATCCTAATCAATTGGGAGCATTATTACTGTTATTGGTAGGAGTAAATATTGGAATTGCTCAACGGCATAATGAAGATGCGATAGCCGCTCAAGCAACATTGGTTTTACTTGCTATTGGAAGTGCTGCTGGTGCCTTATATGGCCAAGAAGGCGTTGCTTTGATGATTGGGATTGGAACTTTGTTAATGCATGGTTTAGCATATGTTAGGAAATCTGGAAACCTAGCAGCTTTAGGAATTGCAGTATCTTATTTGTGGATTGGACTTCATGCAATTAGTTCTGATTGGGTAATCGCTTCTATCCCGATTCTACCCTTCGAAGATCCACTGTTATTATTCCTGCTAATGTTCGGAGTTACTGGACTAAACGCAATTATGGCAGCGGTATTTGCCAAAGAGGATAATTGGTTTAGTGATGCTTTCAACGGGATGGGGCTTGGAAAACCAGGATTATGGGCCGTATCAGTTGGATTGGGAATGATTGGAGCATTACTCGCAATCGCATCTAACCGGCTTGAAACAGGTTACGCACTCGCACAACTAATCTTGTTAATCTCTGCATTTGGCCCTTCTTATCTTGTAGTTCGCGGTGTTGATTGGCAAAGATTGCAGAGGTATGCACTTTGGCCAGCACCAGTATTACTGGCATTATTGATAGTGATGGATCAAGGGTTATTTTCAGTACCAGTATTAGACCCGTGGTCCCTTTATGCTGTTTTAAGTACGGCGATTACTGCTGTAACATTACTGAATCACCAACATGCAGTCTCAGACCATGTATTGTGGACTGGTGCAATCGTGATTGTAGTATTGCTAACATTACTGATTCCTGCAAATGATGCAGAGGTTGGAGCGAGATATCTGCTCGCTTCCCAAATGATTGTTTGGCTAGGTTTAGCTTGGCTTGCTATACAGAGAGATTCACCCTCTTTAGCAGGAACTGCGGCTATAGCACCGTGGTTTTGGTTGATGTTTTTCGCAAGTGACTTCGAAAATAGGCTCATCTCAACGGATATTATTCCAATCAATATTTTAGAGAATGATCTAACATTCTACATGATTGGTTTAGTTGGTATGTCAATTCCATTAAACCTGAAATTAGGAGAGACGGGAGTTAACCTTGCTTCTAGATTACTAGGTATGTCTGAGTTAAGCGCGCGAATGCGCGATAGTGGACTGATGCGATTATGGAATATTGGATTCTTATTGGCACTTGTAACAATTCTATTTGTCACCAGAGCCGGGGGGTTGCCTGCAACTGGTTTGGTCATAATAATGGCAGGATTATTGTTATCACATTCCATGATTATTCGAATGGATCGCCATCAAGGAACACCGCGAATGATTCTAATTTCATGGGCTATAGCCGCCTTGATTCTTGAATGGAAATTCGGCCTTGGGGCGTGCTGGATCATAATATTAGGTCTATCTGGTGGGATGATTGTAGAATGGTGTGAGGAGAATAATAGGAAGAGGGTCGAAGGGCAAAAACTCTCACATGAAGCATTGATGCCTGGTAAATTGATTACAATTGTACTGGGATTCATTGCGGTGATGGGTATAATCATCGGACTCGATAATCCACCATCTCAAGAATTAACTTACAGTGATATGTTGCCTCAGGGTGTTGAAAATTTACGCCTAGGCGCCTTTTCTTCAATTGCTATTATCGCTGCTTTGTATCTACCGCGAGCATCCAGTTTCGATAGATTGTTGCCTCCGGCAATGGCTTCGATTGCGGTTTTAGTTGCATTTGGATTAGCAGCAAACTCGGAAGGAGATTCCATGACTCTATATCTCTCTGTCATAGGATTCGTTGCTACAGGAGCATGGTTAGCAGCGCAAGGTGAGATCCGTTCCAGGATGAAGCAAGTCAGTGCTAGAGAAGAGCGTCTAATCAAGCATGATGAAAGAGCCGAAATAAGTCGTCAAGTATTGGAAAACCAGCAGAATTTGGCAAGCGGTGGCGGTACAAGTATCCGAATTGTAGATGCCGAAATGATCGCTTTGGCTGAAAAACAAAAGAAACGTTCGAAGAGAAGAGGTTCTATTGGAGAGCAAGATCTCATCATAGGAGATATTCATCATAAGCCGACAATCGTTCTTTCGTTTATTTCTGTAACAATAATGATCGCAGTATTCCTTGCTTGGAGTACTAGTCAGGGTTTGGTTGCTATTGCACTCGCATCATTTATCTCGATACTGTTTATTGGTATAGCAAGATGGAGGGCAGACCAAGTTGGCTTACATTTACCTGACATGATGGGAATAGAGTCCCCTATTGCAGTAACTATGGGTGGACTGACATTGATCCATGTTGCTTCACGAGTAGGTGATGCTCAAAGTATACTATCCGATCAATGGGGCCTGTTGGTAATGCTTGCAGCATTAATCATTTTAGCTAGTATTTCCTTGCTCGGACGTACAGACCTTGGATTGAGAGTTCCTTCTGCGTTGGAAGGGATTGTGATATTATTGTTGGTTGCACGCATGTTGACCGCTTTGATGGGACTTGACCAATTGATGGTAGACCCCACGCAATTTGTATCTAATTCATGGCGGATACCCGTGTGGAGTGTGGAAGCATTTTTGCTTGCTGCAGTACTATTGTATGAATGGGTAGAAAATGAGAGGCTCAAGAGGAACCTAGGCGATCACCGCGGCGCTGCTGGAAGATTTGGATGGGCTGCTATGATTGTTTTACTCAGTGTTGGACCTGCCGGATTAATCGCATGCGCATTAGTGGTTAGAAATGGGGTAAAGTGGACACAGCCTGCAGTATTGGTCGGTTGTGCGGTATTTGCACCATACGGCTGGTTTACTCTAGCCAATTGGGTAGAGCCTCTCGATGAAACTACGTCTTACTTCGCGATTGTTCTTGGATTGAGCGGATTAGCATTGGGCATCTTTGCTACGGTTGCAAAGAAGGGTTTATGGTTGCCAGCCGGTCTTTGGATTGGACATTTGTTATTACCGGCTGGAGTATTTACTTATTCAGAAAAATTAACCGTAGCGCTAATGGTTTCTATATTACTGATATCAACTGTCTCTTGGTTGATTGGAGTTGTTACACTAAGACGCGCTTGGAGAATAATTGGAGCTGTTGATTTGGTGATTGCATGGTTGATTGCTGGAGCGCTGCTGATTGTTGGAGCAGGTAATGCTATGGCTTTGATAATGCTATTTGCAACAGCGATTTTACTTGGATTGGTAACTTGGATTGGTCAAGTGATGGAAGAAGAAATCGCAAGAACTTAATTTTCTACCAGGGCTGTTGTTAGATGCTGTACAATTTGTTGTGTCACCGATTCTGATTTTGTCGAATCAATACCTGGAGCTATCCTTAGGCTAACATTTGTTTTAGCCTGAGTCCCTGAATTACGAATTCCAATTGAGATCCCCTCGGTTTCAAGAAGCATCAAATTTGGCTCGCCGTTTAGTTTCGACCTTCTCATTGGCCCAAGGACTTCGCAAGTCATTTTTTCTACTTCATCAGCAAGTAAATTATCTCCGGTCCATAATGAGCGATTGGTATCTTTAATCGATATTCGTTGCTTGAAACCTTTTTCAAACGACTGTGGTTTATCTCTAACAGCCATTGCGCAAAGTACTGCGATTAAGCTCGCAGCCCCATCGCCAACTAGGCATCTACCTCCATTTGGATTAGGAGTTGACATCACCAAATGGCCTGAATCTTCAACTCCTATTACCGAGCATTCGCTATCACGTAGAGCAAGGGAGAGCCATCTATCACCTACTGCTGTCTGAGTAAATTGTAAATCGGCATTGAGACGAGAGAGAGATGAAACTAGAGATAAATCCGATTCTATACTTGCTGCAAGATGCCATTTGCCATTTGCTGCTCTTAGGATATGGTCTGCCATACCATCGCCATCCAATACTTCACAACCATCTTGTGTACTGATGATAAATAGGCACCTATCGCCATCACCATCCAAAGCCGCAGCGATAACTTCGCCAGCAGGTCTTGGGGTTAATTTGCCGATTAGAAGATGGTTAGAATTTGCAGCCTCGGCCCAAGTCCAACTATCGGTTGGGGACAATTCTCCAGCCCCACAATCTTGGTTTAACGCCTGGGCTTCATGTGATACTTCTTCTGCGATTACTCCAAACTCAGTAAGTATTGAGGATAGCCAAGAAGCCCCTGCTCCTTTAGAACAATCTAGCAGTAGGCTATTTGAATCAGGTGGTGCAAAAATACTGGATAATTCAGCAAGTCGTATAATTAGCAATTCCTGATGTGCTAAATTAGCATCAAATGAGAAATCGGGAGTTGAGATTTCATCGAGATAATCTTCATCCCATTCTCTATCTTCTGCTGCTAACTGAATCATAATCTCTGAAATTTCGGCTTCTAAACTAGGTCCAGTTTTGTAGCCCTCGTGGTCAAACACCTTGATGCCTGAATCCGTAACTGGGTTATGGCTTGCTGTTATCATACAACCGAGGTTAGAACCGGTCTCCAATAATGCGTTATGCAATCCAGGTGTAGCACAATTACCTGCATGAATTACTTTGCAGCCATTGAGATGGAGGCCTTGAGTGAGATGTTCGACCAATTTAGCATTACCCGGGCGATCATCCCATCCAATAATTATCTTATCAGATGGATTAAGAATCCTAGAGAGGGCCTCTCCTACCAAACGCATTAGACGAGGCGATACTGCTCTATTTTCTTGAAGATCCCTAATCGCATCTTCATCACAACTAGGAGATGGTACAATTTTTCCTCTGATACCATCGGTTCCAAAAAGCAATCAGATCACCTATGATGTGAAGCAGGACCATGAATGCCGGTAACGGTGGCATTAGGCATTACTGTAGAAGCGATTCCCAAAACAACACCTGGATTTGTTACTGCATTGCATCCTAGTTGGCAATCTTCGCCCAAGATTGCTCCAAATTTTCTTAATCCAGATGCAATTCTTTGACCATCTAATATCACATGAACTTCTTTTCCATCATTGCGGAGGTTAGACAGTTTAACTCCTGCCCCAAGATTGACATTTGGGCCTAAAACCGAATCTCCAACATAATTGAAATGAGGAGCTTTTGCCCCGGGCAGAAGGATGCTGTGCTTTGTTTCACTGGCATGACCAACCAAAGAATTTGCACATATCCAAGAATACTCTCTCACATAAGCGCCGTGTCTGAGAGTCGAATTTGGCCCGATATACGCTGGCCCAATGATGTGGACTCCGGGCTCTACTATTGCAGTTGAATCGATATGTATTGTACCATTTGAATCATCTGTACTAACACCGTCACGCAAACATGACCCTATGTCTGTAAGCATATCCAACATTTGCCCTTTCAGAGTAGGTAAAACAGACCAAACTGCACCATCAGGAAAACAAGGCATACGGCCTTGTGTTTCATCCAAACTTGGCCACAATTGTTCTGCAGAAGGGTATTCCATTATGTCAGCCCACACAGTAAGGCGATTTTACCATTTAGGCGACAGAATAGATTCTTTTACCAGTAGAACTGTCAAGATTAAACATCACAGTATGTTTTAGATAACGCGGAATAAAGAATCCTACTTTCCGAGCTGTAAGTCCATGATTACGCATACGAAGTGTGTTTGAAAGATGATCTACGATATCTGCTGCAGAACATCCAGGGTGCTTGGTTACGTATTCGATAATTTCATTCTTTAGCCTGTGTAGGCGAGCAGCTTTTTGCGATCCTTCTCCGTTCATACATATTATTTGGTGAGGACGGTATAAGGGATTATCAGGGGAGCGCCCCGGGGCCCAATAACCAACGAGCCCTCACAAGTAGGAAAGTAGGTCTCCCCACTTGAAAGAAGACCCTCTTCTAAACAAATCCTCGTGGAATTTACTTTGAGGATAATGGTTGCATCTGATGATTCGCCCACGGCTGTTATAGCAACCTTGACGTGAATTTATAGGAACCATAATTGACGATAGGTCCAATGTTGGACCGTTTGAATTAGGCATTTCAACTGTGACTTTTTCTTCGACACCATCCCATAAAATCTCCTCTAAAGTAGGATTTCCAATTTCCATATCTGATTCTAGTCGGATTTTCCCTTCGGCTAACCTTCTGGGCAACCAAGTATTGGTATGAGGACCATCGAGCCATTGTACTAGTCTCTTCATTTCGGATGGTTCAAGTAGAGTGAGATAGGTTATTTCCCACCAACCTGGTGAACGGGCAAGAGTGACATGGTGTACTCCGGGCTGGACATCTCTTGCATCGAGGTTATCTGCCCAAGTTCGACAAATATTTTCAAGGCGTACTGGAATTATTGGCATATCGCTAGCATTGATATCGTTCAAGCGATATGGGTTAGCTAATTCTCCAGTGATTAGCAATGGTCGCCGTTTTGTTAAATCGACCTTGTCGCTCAATTTGCTTCCATCTTCGAATGTGTGATTGGCGATATAATCACGTAATTGTTCAAGGGAGAGTGCTTCACTGTCAGGCATCTCAGGCGCAATTATCTCGCATATTCCTTTCGAAGAATAAAAAATAGATCCCTGGGGCAAGGGCCGCGGCGAATTAGTCGGAGTGTATGGCCAGAGGCGCGGTGAAGATTCGACCATATGGCTACGACGACAGCGCTCCATTTGAAAGGATTTTCACAAAATGAAGCGGGGAAGTATCCTAGCAACGGTGCTGTGACTTACAACTCCAACGATACTTCCTTCTGAATCTACAACTGCCAATTGGTTGATATCGTTTGCCAACATCAATGCTGCTGCTTTGAGTAAAGGAGTTTTTTGACGCATAGTCAGAGTTCCTTGGGTTACCAATTGTCCTGCTGGAATAGAATGCATCCAAGCAACTTCTCGGTTTACGCTCTTCTTGGCAATCAACTTTAACAAATCAACAGCATGTACTCTGCCAATCGGCACTCTCTCTGAATCAATGATGAATAGATGGTCCCATTCGTTGATGGTAATCTTGTCTAATGCTTCTGCTACACTAGCGGTTTCAATCAATAGGCGCGGCTTGGTCATAACCTGTCCACAAGTTAACGAGCGCACGGCCTTAGAGCGTTCTCTTCCATCAGCAAATTTCTTTGATTTAGTCAATCCCATTATTACTCCTCCTTATGGCTGGCGGCCGGCCCATTTACCTATATGAACCCATCAGTATTTTGAATACTAATTATTACTTTAATGTGGAAGGTTTTAGTCGAGATACGGAAATAATTCTTTCATAACTTGGTTATTTAGGGCAGTTAATCCCCGAAATAGAGAAAGTTATTGGTTATTATGCACCTAAAACGAACCTTCATTGGCAAAGATGGGCCGAGGGTCATACATGCCACTACCATATGATGTGCTGTCAAAACTATCCTCTCTATCAGGATACGACCAAATGCTTGAGATGGATACTATCTCGAGAGAACATAGTATCTCGCTAGCCGAAATAGAGATGGAATTGGCGGCATTTAATTCTGGAAATCAACCGGCTGTAAATACTGGACATATGGATGATTTTGTTCCAGTTTCTTACAAGGAAGAAGTAGATTTTTCAGCAGCACAACCAGTTGCAAACTCGCCAACTTATATCGATAGACCTGATGAATATCGAATGAAATATGACCCGTCAGAACAAGGAAGGGATAGCCAATCCCAAGTTAGACATGCAATCATTTGTCCATCCTGTTCCTCTCCTTTAGGGATTCCAGAGATCAGACCTATCAAAGTAACATGCCCACAATGTATGCATGAAGCTGTTTTCTATAATTGAAATCATCCTCTTAGAGGATTTCGACTAGGTTACTCAATACTAGAGTCTAATTCTTGAAGGCCTTGTAAGCAATTCACAATAGCTCAAATGCCCCAATAGCGTTCCGATTGGGCTTGCCTTGCTTGTACTGCACGCACAATTGTAGTGGTCACCCACAACACTGCAATCCACATCAATGGTTCTAATAAGTCGTCAAATATACCTCTAACAGAGAATTCGTAATCGATTCCGCGCAATACTTCTTCTGCTATTTTTAGGCCCTTGTCTAGGAATGAATACACAACCATTCCGAATACGGATAATACGATCAGTCGGCCTGAGAAAGACCCTTTTCTAAGACGTAAAATCATGAAACCTGCTGTAGATGTAAGGAAAGCAATAACAATCCAAGCTAATGCAGAATGTAATACACTAACCCAAATTACAGACACACTTGCTTCGTTTGCTGCTTCTTGAGAATAATTTTCCCAACCCGTGGCAACAGCAAAGATTGCACTAAACACCGTAGAGGTCCATAGAAGAGATGAAAACATCGCAGCATCGGTATTTTCACGCATTTCTTGCGCAATTTTTCCTACCGTTGTCTCGAGGCCTAGTCCCTTTGATAAGATGATCAAACCGAGGATTAGAGGTAAAGCGCCTACTAAAACGCCACCATAAGGCTCTGGAAGCATTATGCCTAATCCGAAGATCGCTAATACTGCTCCAAGTGGAACCAGCATTCTTGCTCTCCACTTAGGGTCTTCCAGCGCTTTTACAATGTAGTAATAAGTTCCTTCAATTCCCTTAGATTGCTTAACGATAATTTTCTCAACGTGGTCTATTCTGACCTGGCTTTGGAGAATTGGTAAAACCGATTCATCTTCTGCTCCATCGGTCACCAGAATAGCTTGGTCTGGTTGAAATTCTGCTACTACTTCTTCCAATTGTGCAGCAATAGCTCTATCAGAACGCATTCCAACCTTTTCATCACCTGTCAGGATTGCAATTTCGACCTCGTCTTCTTCACTATCCATCTCAGCTAGATTGTCGTGCTGATGAAGGGCTCCAAGGATTGCATTTGTGTCACTTTCTTCGGGGTCAGCAATGCCGAGACGTAATGCTGCGGTTAGAACTTGTTTTCTACCAATTACGGGACCTCGAATGGCGGTTTTGATGCCGAGATCATTGTCACGATCTACAGTCAATACCAGCGTTCTTACCAAATTAGCACCTCCGAAACAATACACCTGAAGTGGCAATAGTTCATCAAGCATCTCCTATTTTGTCCGGAGCAACAGCGATTACGGTTTCTTCCATTTTTTTCCGACGGCGTTGTTTAGCACGCGTGTACTTTAGCGGATGGTCCATCCATGGTTGGTCGCACAAACGGTCATCTCCGGTTTGAACAGCACAATTGTGGTTTACTTTGAGTTTAGAACACCCCGAAGGAGTATATTCATGCTCGTAAAGATGTCCGACTTGATAGGTCGTTGTACCTTCATTGAAATCTGGTGCGGTCCTGAAAAAATCCACTGTAACCTCTTGAGGTAAACCTAACGTTCTAGACATTGCTCCAAGGAATACACGTCCGAAATGATTTACATTTACTCCTTGAGATAGTTCAGCAACTATCTTTTTCATACACGGGGGCCAATCTTCTTCCCCAGCCCCGATAAGTGCAATTGTTTCAGCGGCTTTTGAGGCCACTAAGCCTCTAATCATTCCAACTGGTTCAGATAATCTTATCGAAAGTCCTTCATCCATATTAGCCATTTTTTCAAACGCTTCTTTGACGATTTCTTGCTTTAGCCTCTCGCGCAGTAACCTAGCCAATTTTTTCCTTGAAGAGTAATTTTCTTCCTCGTGAAGTAAGACCCATCCCTCTTCGACATTACAATTAGCCAATCTCCATCGTGTACCCGTTATGCCTGTACATAATTCGATAAAATCAGATAATCCAATTTTCCATTCTTTGTTAGAAACCATTTCAAATTCTGAAAGATAAGTACTAGCAATGGTTGCAAGGGTTTTGCCACCATCGTCCTTTTCGAGGATACGTTGTGCTCTTTCTGCCTCTGCCTGTGCCCAGCGATTAATCAATACCTCGTCTTCACTAGCACCAACTACCAATCTCGCATAATAAAACGAGAACGCCTCTAACAAACGCCCTTCTTCAGTATGGATGTCGCCTACAGCTGCAACTTCAACTCCTCCTTCGCCATCCACCGAGTCGACCAAACGTGAACGTGCGCGGATTCTTGCTTTATCCATCATGTTACCATCGAGCAATTCGTCTAGGTCAATTTTGTGCCTAACTGCCATTTCAGAAATCCATCCTTTAGCCTGTGGCAAGAAGGGATAACGAGCAAGTGTCACCTCATCGGTGAGGTCGGGAGTGACCATAGGCTTCGGCACGAAAACGATTCTGTCACGATGGCTTTTGAACCCTCTTATTCATCAATGTAAAACTAGTCGCAAGAATCCATGAGACCCATCTCATCGGAACTCGTCAGTATTCAAAGCGAGATTAGAGATGCTTTTCAGTGGCCATTAGATTCTGACCAAAAAAGTGCTATTGCCCTGCAAAGTGAGTGTAATAACCCGAGTATAAGTCTCAAGTTATCAGGAACTATATGCGTGGTGGGTGCTGCTGCAAAACCAGGTGTTGTAAGCAAATATCCGATAATTGCGGCAGATGGCGCGATAGGTGCTGTAAAAGACCATTCTTCGGTTATTTTGGTAGTAAGTGATGCTGATGGTGAGCCATATTTGGACCAAGCTATTGATGCCAAAATTCCAATCTGTTTACATGCACATGGAGATAATATCGACCAATGGAGAAGTGCAATTTCTAGATGGCCGAAGGACCATCCGCTGATATTAACTCACCAAACGCCACTAGAAATAGAAGGAATGTATAATCCCGGTGGCTTTACCGATGGTGACCGGGCAGTATGTATCGCTCTTGCTTTAGGTGCTGAAAATATTGAGTTGGTAGGATTTAGTACTGATGAAATCGGGCCTTGGTCTGGAACAACAAATCAAATACAGAAAATTAAGAAATTGAAATGGATGCAGAAGGTATTGTCTTTGATTGATATAGAGGTGTAATTATGAATTGGAACAAATTGAGTTGGGCCGTCATTCTAATCCTGATAAATGTCGCATGGGGATATATGGCAGATAATACCGCAACTCAAGATATCAACCGTCCTGGTGCTGAATTTGCAGAAGAAAGAGAAGCTAATGTTGATTCTTTATTTGGCAATTCTGATATTCCAGCCGTCATCAAATGCAGTTTTGAATCAACCAATGGTCAAGAACTAGAGGTGGGGTATAAATTAATTTTAGATGGAAATGTGGTCGCCAAATGGTCTGGAAACTCTTCTGAAGGTTGCGAGGGGTGGAGTGGTGAACTAGAGCCGGGCGATTATGTATTTGAAACAACAAGTTTCGAGAACATAGAGGCGACTATTTCGTTGGAATTGCAGCCTTTCGAACCTTTACGTTGGTATGGCCATATCATTCTTTCAGCGATGTTATTTTTGTTTGGAGGCGCTGAGATCTTAGTCCGTATGGTCATTCCTGAAAAGAAAGACAAGGCTAAGGATTCTACAACATTAGAACTTGGATTTGAAGGACAATCTCAAGAAAATGAAGGGATTTGGCAAGACCCGATTAGACCAAATTAGATAAAGTCTGAAAGAGACATTTGTTTTGCTCTATCATTGCTGAACAAACTATCAGCGCTTTCTGCTAACCATTCAACATTTTGCCGGGTGTAATTATCTACTCCGTATGTTGCCATGACGTGTTTTGTAACTTTGATGTATTTACGTACAGCACCTTCTGTTACCGTAAGAGCAAGGTTGCCATTACACAAATCGCCTTCTGATTTCTTGACGCCGAAATTAGCCATTCCCCTTCCTCCAAGAGTCTTGTTCTGGATGCACTTGCCTGCTAATGGCATCCTTCGATAAGAATGACCGCATTTCAAACAACGCACTTTTTGACGCGTAAAGGCAACAAGGTTTCCACGCAAGTCGGGTAAGAAATGTGACCTGATAACACTGGATGCAACAGTCCTGACATTTACGCCACGTAATCTATGGCCTAGGCCTAATTGCCCATTCATTTTGTCAATCATGCTCTCCAAGGTCTTGTACGCTGAAAGCGCAGGTCCTTGATCTATCAATTTTGTAGAATGTGTATATCCGAGCCCCCGAATCGCTGCTACTGAGCCAATTCTTCGTTCTACAAAATCCATTTTTTCTGCTAATTCTTTCGGATGAGGTTGATCTAAAGTAGCCTCATAGAACCAGCGTTCATAGAACCAAGCAGAATCTACATTCAATGCTTCTTTATCCACTTCAGTAGGATTCAAGCGGGTTGTTAGAACCAAAGGCGCATCCATTTGTCCTCCTCGGTTAGATGGTAAAATTTCACGGCTGAAGTTTAGCAGACCATCCATCAATAGCATGATTGCATCTTCGTCACCATCACAATTTCTTCTTTTGGAAGCGTGGAATAATGGATGTGCATATCCCCCAGAAGATTTAGTCCAACCAATAATTCTTGAAAGAACACCGCCGGAAGTATGTGGGGCAAGGGCGCAAATTAGGTGCCCGACCAAGTCTTCTGGTTTTTCGACGTGATAATATGGTTCGGCTCCATAAAATTTGACGAGTAAGTCATCAACAAATTGTGCAGCCCTAACAAAATAATCTGTGGCTTTTTCTGCAATAATAAAATCTTGAGGGTATAATTCAAGCATTTGTGAATTAGAATTCAATTCCTCTCCAAAACAATCTTGGGCATATCCTAAGTGTTTCAATTGTTGCCACTCGACTCCAATTTCTTCTGGAGTGAAATGAGTCACTGGAACATCGCTCATATCGAATCTTACCGTTCCATCCCTAAATACGGGTAATCCGTGTTTGGCACGTAATAAACCCTTTTCAATAGCTTCAGGTGTCTGATTTTTACTCATCAATTTTTTAGCACATTTGACTTGTTTAGGAATTCTATCTAAGCCAAGGCGTATTCTCGCATCTTCGATTAATTTAGCCAAATTTATTGTCTGAAATTCACCTCTACGTCGAGCGTTTTTATTGTCAGGGTTTTCTCTTAACTCGGTTCTACCATTACAAGCCTGCCCTGGTAAATCTGTGCCATATTCATCGACATTACGATGGTGGCACCTAATCATAGGAGATTTACGTTCACAGACAGTGCAAAATCTAGCACCTAGTTGAACGCGGATTTCCTTTTGCTGTTCTGCATTAGCCAATAATCTTTGATTACCGCCAGTGTTTTCGATTGGAAACAGGGAATGTGTGAACGTTTTCTCTCTGGGAGCTGCTTTTTCTGGGCGCCCCATTCTACATCCAATTCTAACTGGAGCTGAATGCTCCCATCGCAATTTGGAAGTGTTTCTAACAACCCAAAGAGTTCCATCGACTGAATGCTCTTCTTCCAACAATTGTGCTTGCAGATATTTTTCAGGATCTTTTGGACCGGAGTCGGGAACATTACTGGCGGCAGCGCGCCCTATCTCATCGGTTTCAGATATCCCTAATCCGCGCTGTCTAGCATCTGTTTCAGCAGCAATCCTTACTGTAGAACGCTTGTTTTCGAGAGTGCTTAATCTGGTTTTCTCATCTTGTAAGATATCTGCTGCGCTTCGCAATTTTTGAATTCTTGTTTCTACTAACTTGGTGGTATCTTCAATCCGTAATGCCTTTTTCCTATCGATTGAAAAGCCCAAACCATCTATCAAAGATTGCCAACCTTCTGTAAGGACAAGGTCGTCTCCATCATGATGATGGGCGATCCCAAGCATTAATGCCGCTCCTTTTGCTAATCCATGAATTCGTAAAATCCAAGTATTATTTGCAGAATCAGAGAAAATATTTTCTCCAATTTCCATCGAATGGCCGGGCATGCTACTAACATCAAGTTTTGATTCGTCTTCGGGTAGTAATTTATCCATTTCAGAAGATTTCCAATTCTTTACCCCGTCGATAAATCTTAAACAATTATCTTCAATAATCGCTTCATCGATTATTTTTATCAGTGAAGGGAGCCATTCGATGGGTAAATCGAGCCACCAAGGATTATGAGGATAGGGGAGCGATGTTGAGAATCTTAATGATATCTCTTTACATGATTGCCATGATAGTTTTAGAGAGATCAGTTTGTCCCTCCAAGTTCTACGAATATGGAACCTAGAATCATAATTAGTGTTTGAATTAAGGGGTTTGCCAGGGACGCCTTCTGGGAACTCAGTTCTCTGGATTGAAGACATTCTGCAGAACTCTTCAACCGCTTGTTCACTATCTAATGCATCGATTAAATCAGATGCCCACCAATCTTGAGAATATCCCGCTGGAACAAGTTTCTTGTTGTTCTCCATAAATTCCCCATATCCAAGCAACAATTCCCCATTATCCCAAACCGATTTGACTTTTGGTTTGATTTGCCGATATTCCTTTTCATCATCAATTCTCAAAAAGGTACCGTCTCGAAGAATGACCCACGGGCCTTCTGCGATATCACAAGGGGTGATTGCACAAGCTTTTCCAGGCCTCTCGATTTTCATTTGAGTACCGACCGTGATAAAGTCGTCCATAGCCGCCATACTAGCCGGGTTACAAGACCCTGCGGCCAAACCCGATGGTCGGGCACGCCCATATCTTAGGCGAAACCCACCTGGTTGAAGGGGGCCCCCAAAAACAGGCCTTCCAGCAATGATATCTTTCATGAATTTATCAATTGGAGGAACCTTGCTACTTTTGAAATTACTTTGATTATCATCTTTTTCGTCTTCTTTTCCTTTGTTAGCAAAGGCGGTAATAAATTCCCATCCTGCGACATTCAAGCGTTCGGTATGTTTCTGAATTTTTGGTGCTTTGAGGCACAGTCCCTCTCCAATAACCAAGAGCACTCCTCCTCTAATTCGTGCTTCATCAATATTACGAACTCTTCCATAACCTGCACATTCGATGGATTCGGTTGATTCACCATTAACCATAACAGGACAGGCTCGAACAATTGTTTCAATCTCTTCTGGTGGAGGTTTATACTGTAGATTTCCGCGATACAAACCAAATTCTTCCTTGACTCTTTCAACTTCGGGGTCCGTTGGCCGATAAGCGTCTACGCCTAATTCTCTCCTTATCATGTCTGCAATCAGTACTGCAAGGGCTTGAGCAGTTCCTCCTGCTGCACGAATGGGTCCGGCGAAGTGTACCGAAAGAAATTGTGAACCATCGATATTGGAAAGTAATCTTACTTCGCTTATTCCCTCTAGAGGCGCCACCAGTACAGCTTCGGTTAAAATCGCTAATCCCACACGTATTCCAACATCAATACACTTACTCAATTCGTGCCCCTTATCTCTAAGCCTTTTAGCAACCATTTGTGCCATTTTTATTGAGGTGGTCTCTCTATCGAATTCAGATAACAATGCCCGGATATCATCTGCAACCTCTTCTCCTTCCAAATGATGAATTAGAAGTTTTTCAGTACGGCTAGCTAAGTCTGATGCTCGCGGAATTTCTACTTCTGTAGTATGATCAAGGCCTAATGAGCGCATGTTTTCAGCAATCTGGTAGGCTTCTTCCGTGCGCTCATCAAGCCAATTCTGGTAAGAGTCCATTTCTTTGTCTAAACGCTTTATGTCTAAACCAATAAGTGGGTCGTGGACATCGCGAGCACCCTGTTCAGACATGGCAACGTTTCGTCCCTTTTCAGCGGTGGCTCATAAGGACTCTCCTGTATCTTGATAATTGATATGCGAAGGTTCATTGACAGCAACCACATCCATTGTAACATGTCAGTCAATCCGGCACTACGCAATGACTCTCGTTGGCCCCGCCTTGTAGAGGTAGTAAGAGAACTCGCTTTCCTAGATGGAGGTTCTGATGATGCTTTTACACTCGCAAGTGGAAGAAATAGCAGATGGTTTTTCGATATGAAACCTGTAATGATGAATCCTGAGGCTGGAAGATTGGTTGGAGATTTGATGAATTTAAGAATTGATGAAATCGGTTGTTCCTTTGTAGGCGGTCTTGAATTGGGAGCAGTTCCACTTACCGCATTGGTTGTCGCTACAGATCACTCGTCCGATAGGCTTGGGTTTATGGTTCGAAAGGAAGCGAAAGGGCGTGGTGGGCGTAAAACGAATAATCCTCCTGGAGTTGAGGGCGCTTCTATTTCCGGTGGTGGTGATGTCATAATTCTTGAAGATGTTACTACGACGGGCGGATCTGCCATTAAGGCCGTTAAAAGAATCGAACAAGAGACTCCTTGCAAGGTCGTTGCTGTGATCAGTATTCTAGATAGAGAGGAAGGTGGCAAAGAAGCGTTTAGAGATGCTGGAATCGCTTTTGAAAGCCTATTGGTTCGTTCAGATATTTCGGGTTGAGGGATTTAGTTGAAGCTCTCACCAAAAGATGCCTCTTTGGAAGGCCCAACGGTTGTAGATTCGACCGCTCCTGAAGGATTGGTGTTTCATTTCGCAGAAGGTGCAAAGCCTTTGGCAACTCCATGGCAGATTGCGATAGAAAGAGCGAGTATGTTGGCAAAATACCAACTCCCCGACGGGATTATACTCGACCCTGCTTGTGGTAGTGGAATACAATTATCTGCATATTGTGCAGTATTAGGAAGAGAAGGCCTGGGTATAGAATTGGATGAAGATACCGCTAAGGCTGCCGCTGCTAATTTACGTAGAGTTGCTGAGCAAGGTTTCGATTCTGTATTATTAGAATCCAATATTAAAATCGGTGATGGAAGAATTGCCGAGGTTGATAAAAAGGTCGGATTTCTACATCTCGACCCCGCACGTCCTAGAAACTCTCGCACACATGGAATTGAAGAGATGATGCCTCAATTACCTGAAATTTTTTCTTCATGGAAAGATTGCTTGTCAATAGGTAAAAAAGGGCCAGCAATATTGTTGGATTTATCTCCTAGGATTTCAGAAAAACAACAATTAGAAGTTGAAACGATTGTAGAAAGTTTTTGGCCTAATCTCGATAAAACATGGGTCTGGACAAGTAGGGGCAAGGGGAGGGTTGATCGACTATCCCTTTGGCTTGGAATGGTATCAAAGCCTGGTGTTTCACGGCGATTTGTTCGAATCCCTCCTCAAATGAAAGATCGCCCAATAATCATTGAAGGAAATCAAGATGAAAAACCGCAATCGCAGCGCGTGCCTCCGAGGAAAGGAGATTATGTCAGTATCATCGATTCTGGATTGGTCGATTCTGGATTGGCTGAAGTATGGTTTGAAAGGGTCTTGAAGGGACAGAAGCCTATTTGGGCTGTTACAGAGGGAAGAAGACCGCAGATTCACCATTCTACAAATTTTGATTTCGATAATCAAAATGAGAAATTATTAATTCAGTCATCAGGCAAAATTATTTGTTTGGTTCATAGCAATTTAGAACAGGATAATATTCAACATTTAGTGGAGGTTGCTAGAGAACATGGTTTTGGAAGATTGACACTGAGAATCCCCCTAGAACCTGATGTTCAACCGGTCCTGCAGGGGAGCCTCGACCGGCAACTGTCGGCTACCGGTGGACCCCGTAGGGGTTTTGTGGCTCAACACCCGGGAGATTCGATGCTTTTGTTGTGTGCAATTGAGCAATGATGGCGTCGTGTGGTGCGAACAGCGTTTGCATTAATGCGCCTTTTCGCGGCGCAGTATTGTGAATGACCTATCGCGGTCTTGATATAGGGGCGGTTAGTCGCTCGGCTGCTCGACATCAAGTCGTACGCGCTGCAAGGTGAAACCGAATGGCAAAAGATGAGGAATTAGGAGAAGATTTTTCCTACATGCTGCGCATGGCAGATACAGATATTGATGGGCTTAAGCCATTGAATACTGCTCTGACTGCAGTACGTGGAATTGGGGCTAGAACTGCAACTCAGATTTGCACTATAACTCAATTCGACCCATTGATGAAAGCGGGTCATTTAGATCAAACTCAGCAAGATACTCTGCGTCAAGCGATTGAAGAGTACGCTCAGAATGTTCCACTTTGGATGTTGAATCGCCAAAGAGATGTGGAGACTGGTGAAGAACTGCACCTGTCGGGACAAGATTTGAAATTAACAAACGAAGATGATATTTCTCGTCTACGTTCTATCAAGTGCTACCGTGGAATTAGACACGCTGGCGGCCACAAAGTTCGAGGTCAAAGAGGTCGTTCAAATGGAAGATTTGGACTTACACTTGGTGTACAGAGAAAGAAGTGATTGGAGGAATAAAGTATGGGACATCCTAAATTTGCTAGACCAAAGTATGACACGCCTCCTCATCCTTGGAAGGCCGACAGAATAGAAGAAGAGCATGCTATTCGTAATAATCATGGTCTGAAGAATATGACTGAAATCTGGAAAGCCAAATCACAACTACGTCGACATCGCCGACAAGCGATGAAGCTTATCGGTCGTGTTGATACATCTGAAGGACACTTCGCTCGTGAGAAGGAAGACCTTCTACGTTCTCTTCACAGCAAGGGATTGATTAGCTCAGATGCGATAATTGACGATATCTTATCACTTAGTGCAGAGGATATTCTTAATCGACGTCTGCAGGCTCAAGTTTACTACAAAGGATTGGCTTGCTCGATGAAGCAAGCACGACAATTGGTAACCCACGGTCAAATTTGTATTGGTGACCAGAAGGTTACTGTTCCTTCATACCCTGTATCTCGTGATGAGGAAGAGCATATTCGCTACCACCCACGCTCAAATCTAAACGATGAAAATCACATTATTCGTCAAACAATTCTTGGAGTTAGAGAATCTGCTGAATATGGTGAAGAGGAAGTCGATCCAGAATTCAATCAAAGTGAAGCAACAGCGGTTAATGATGCTGCAACTGATGCCCCTAAGGCAGAAGATACAATTCCTAAGGAAGGTGGCCAATAATGCGTAAGGCGATTATTAACATCTTTTCGAGCTATAACAATGTCTTGATGACTGCAACCGATTTAACAGGTGCCGAAACCATTGCAACCTGCTCCGGTGGACAAGTTGTCAAATCTTCAAAAGATTCTGGAGGGCAATTCGCTGCAACAAGAGCCGCAGAACGCATGGCAGACCAGTTGAAAGAAAAGGAATTTACTCAAGTCATAGTCAAATACCGAGCACCAGGCGGTAACAAATCAAACAATACAGGTCCAGGTGCTCAAGCGGCAATCCGTGCGCTAACTCGTGCTGGAGTAACTGTAACCAGAATCGAGGATGTTACACCTATTGCCCACGATGGTACTAAGAAAAAGGGCGGACGAAGAGGCCGCAGAGTTTGATTGAAGGTATGGTGTTTTTCATGAAAGCAGAAATTGTCGATGGTTGGCCTAAAAATAACAGAATTCGCATCTGTCTTTCAAAGACAAATGCCGCTCAGGTTAACAGCCTACGTAGAGCTATGATTGCAGATGTTCCTAAAATGGCAATTACCAAAGTTCGTTTTGAACAAGGTATAAGCCAAGATAATGATGAAGTGATTTATGAATCTGTAAATCCTTTACCAGATGAGGTCATCGCTCACCGTTTAGCTATGATTCCAGTTCCTACCTTTTTGGAAGAGTTCGTATTCCCTGAAGACGACCCTAATAATGAGAATCTTCCTGAAGACCAGTGGGGAAGTCCACTATCTCAGATCATCTATCACCTTTCTGAGAGAGGCCCTGAACCTGATTCAGAAGAGTCTTTCAAAACCGTTTATGCGGGAGATTTGAATGTACTTGGAGAAACTAAACTGCAAATTTCAGAAGAACATGCTAGAATTCCAATTACCATTCTTGCTAAAGGACAATTCCTAGAATTGTACGCTTATGCAGTACTAGGTCGTGGAAGAGATCACACAAAGTGGTCATCTGCATCAGCAGTAACCTTCCAACCTCGTATGAAAGCAGTCCTTGCTAAGCCTAAGAAGGCAAAGGCCTTGTTTGACTTAGACTTGACTTCTAAGAGCGGACGTGCAATTAATTCGAAGATTTTTACTAAGGGTGAATGTACTGATATTGATGCAGTTCTAGATTTAGAAAGAGCGGTTTATCAAGTAGGCTATGGAACAGGACGCGATGAGGATTTCGCAGATGCAATAGTTTTCGAAGAAATGCCAGGTGAATATGTATTCTCGTTTGAATCCGATGGATCACAGAGCCCTGAAGTGATTTTTAATGCTGCATGCAAAGAATTGTCTTCTCGCTTTGGAAAGATTTCTGATGAACTTGATTACGCTTTTTCTTGAATAGCGTAAATTGTCAATAATTTGGCGAAATGTGATGACCTTCGGGCATCACGCCTGTTTGATGGCAACTGTTTGTGTACATGTGGGAGGGCATGTCACTCTACTATTTTCCATACATTCTGAAACCTTACTCACACGTAGGCAAGGTTCTCGAGGAGCCGGTTTATGCCTTGAGAATGGTATTATTGCAGAAGTTAGTGAAATAGAAGGTACTGAGGATCAGATTTCAGTAATACGCCATAATGGTGAGGAATTGGAAGGCGGGGATGTATTATACACCGATTTGCTCAAAGAATTTAGAGATATTTTCAAAGTCAATAGCCCAGTTTCAATCTCTTTAGAATTAGAGTTGCCCGTATCTCAGGGATTTGGAATGTCAGCGGCTGGTTTGTTGGCCACCAGCCTAGCTCTTGGCGAATTGTTTGATGTCGGGGATGTAGGGCAGTTAGCAAGATTATCTCATCGAATAGAAAGAACACATTCGGCTGGACTTGGAGATATTCTTGGCCTATGGGCAGGAGGTGTCGAACTTAGAACAACTCCTGGAGCACCTCCTTCTCCAGGGAAAGTTAGGTGTTTTACCGCCGATGTTCCAGCCTTACTGGTTTGGGTACCGGAAGGAATGAAGCATACCTCGGGATATATTGATGACCCTAAATGGAAAAAATCGATTACAAAGGCTGGAAATGATTGTGTGAATAGGTTGATGAAACTATCATGGGACCGCAATGTTTGGCAACAACTACTTTCAGAATCAGATAGGTTTGCGATGGATTCAGGATTGCTAGAAGAAAGTGAACGCTCAAATCTATTAGCTACAGTAATGGATAATCTAGAGCCTAATATGAGTAGTCATCTATGCATGTTAGGGACTTCAGTAGTTGTTGTACCAAGGAAACTTAGCATAAGTGTTGATTTTGAAGACCTCGCAGCAAAATTGCGTAGTTTAGGGCTAGGAGTTTTCCTTACCCAAATTCAATGATTTTTTGTTAATGGTGACAGGTCCAAAGGGCCACAATCGAGTAATACTGTACCAGGAACATGGATATTATTACAAAATCCATGTCTAAAGACCAACGCTCCTTGACCCCATGATTCTACATATCTGCTTGATTGTTTTACTATTTTTTTACGTTGGAAATCTACATCAGCGCAATAGAAATGTTTGGCATCTATCCAAGCAACTGGCTCGCCATTTATCTCTACATGATCTAAAAACAACAAATCTGGAGTATTTACAGGTCGGCCATGTTCAATGGTTTGTTCTCTAACCATCTCGGATTGGCGACGTATTCGAACCCCTTTGTCTTCAAACCAATCTGCTAATATTTCTTCAAATAAATCTGCTCTGTCATGGGTTTCTGATTGATCGACATTGCTGACTCTATCAGCAGCTTCTGCTGCTTCAAACTCCTTTCTCTCACGTTCTTTAAACTTTGAAGGTGCTCGTAAAGTCTCTTTAATTCGTGCTTTGGACCATCCCATTTCTTTCAATACAACTCTGAATACATTCATCGGTGGAAAGTCGAATCTTTTTGACAAGTCTACAATTCCAAGCCCTTCGCGATATAATCTGACAAGGGCTTTTCCTCTTGATTGTAATTTACCATGTGTGTAAACCGTTTTTTGTTGTAATAAAGCACTTCGAAGCGATAGTGCTTGGTCGAGAGTCATATCTAACTCTTCAACCATTACTGCAATCTCGGAAACACGCTCATCGGTTAACCATCCAAATTCTCCCTTTCTCACCACCTGGCCTGCAAGAACAGATTCAGTGTTCAAACTAACAGGGCGGTTTGACCATTCGAACGAAAAGGACCGGGGTTCTTCTAATTCTTCGGGGATTGCGATTGGTCTAGGTTCCAATTCAAATCTTGATTGCGCCATTTTTCTAGCATCGCTATCATACTTAGCAAATCTTTGCTTCAAATCAGACTTTGGAGGGCCTCCATGCCTTTTTGGCTTGTTTGAGCCTTTCTTTTTGCGAGGGCGTTTTTTGCGATTATTCCCCTCGGACATAATACGTGCTTAAGCCCGGGCTCCATGAACACACCGGCTCATACAATTGAGGAGAGGTCTTCTAACAATTGGTTAGCATTAGCCGTAACAAATGCAGTCATATTTTTGGAAAATAGTTTCGCTAATCCTCTTGGGTGCCATGAAGAATATATTTCAATTCCACCTTCATCTTCTAATAAAATAGTTATACAGATCCGGTAATTTTCTATTCCGCTAGCAGTTGTTCTCTCCATTCGGCTTTGTCCATCGAATAACATTACTAACTCATAGAAATTCTGATCTTCGCGTATATCATCTATAATCCAACGAGATTCGATCAGTGCCCCTTTGATCAATTGATGTAAAGCAACTCGGTGGCCCTTTTCCAAAGTACCAGCCTGTGTTGCAAACATACCTTTAGCGCCACGATGCCAATCTGGCCAAGTTTGAGTATTTGACAAACTGTCTCGTATTTTCATGCATTTTTTTACCGAAATATGTTTGCGAATTGTATGGGTTCGCAGACTGGCCATAGCACTACCCAACTAAAACCTTGAAATTGTTGTTGCGGAACGAAACATCAATCAATTCAAGTGAATGAACGTGATGGGTTAAGCATGCGACCGCTTATTGCTGGAATTATCGTGATATTACTTGTAGTCCCTATTACAATAGCAAATGACTCCTCTTCTGAACCTTTAGGGTGGGCTCAATCTGCTGGAGGTTTTGAATCTGATAAGATTGCAGGGCATGTAGTAATGAGTGATGGAAGCATTGTTGTTGCTGGACAATTCTTTTCTGCCATTCAATTTGGTGATGAAGGAATTGGCGCTGCTTCAAACATTCAAGGCGATGCTGATATGTTTTTAGCGGCCTTAGACAATAATGGAAATTGGTCACAATATACTGGGTATGGAAGTGTTGGCGAGGACGGTATCGATGCTATTGCCCTTCATCCTTCAGGTGATATCGTTGTTGCTGGACACTATTGTCTTGGGACTGCAGGAGGAAGTTGTGAAATTAATTTTACAGAAGCTACTTCTTTTTCAAAGGATGATGATGGAGATGAAGGAAATGCATTTGTTGCTAGGTTTTCGGTTGATTCAAATGGATTTAGTCCAATTTGGGTACGCTCAATTGGTAATCAAAACGATCTTACATCATTAGATATTTCAGTTTCTTCAACAGGGCAAATTTCCGTTGCAATATTCCACCGAGGAATGCTTGAAATTGGAAGTGAAATGATTCCCGGCGATATTGGACAAACTCTTGCAATCTTAAATTATGATGAAAATGGAGGATTACTTTGGGTAAATGGTGTCGGTAGTCCTAGTGGAATTGAACCATTTGGCGGTATTTGCCATTCACCTGATGGTAGTCTAAATGTTGTAGGCACATTCATCGAATCAGTCATGTTCATAGAAATGATTGAGACCAATGGTGGAGCTGATATATTTGTAGCACAGCTAGATACCGATGGTAATTGGACATGGACTCTAACCGCTGGAGGAGATGATGATGATTGGGTTAACGATTGTGCTGTAGACTCTAATGGTCAAGTTAGACTTGTTGGCCAGTTTGCCCAGACTGCCAGCTTTGGACATATCAATGTGACAGCATTTGGATGGTGGGACTTATTTCATGCTAGAACTACCAGTAATGGTGCTTGGGAAGATGTAACAATCGCTGGCAAAGGTGGCTGGGAGACATTGGAGTCGATTGTATTAGACGAAATGGATAATGCTTACGTAATCGGCTCCTATTCTGCAGATTTTACTTTAGGAATAGATAATTTGACAGATTATGATTCCAATGGTGACAAACGAGACATTCTTTTGGCACAGATGAATTCTGATGATGAATGGCTGTGGGGCTTATCTGCGGGAGGTACTGGCGATGATAGAGGGATGGCTATCCAACTTGGATTAGATAATTCTCCAATCGCTGGTGTTTTGTTCGAAAACTCAATTGTTTTCGGTAATGATACTCTAAATTCCGAGGGTGATCGAGATTTTGCAATTTGGGAATATGCAAGAGACCAAGATAACGATGGGCTCACAGATGGAATGGATAATTGTCCAAGAGTACCTAATTTAGATCAGATAGATTCTGATGGAGATGGAATCGGAAATGAATGCGATGACGATGACGATAATGATGGGATAGGAGATGGATGGGATGATTGTACACCTGGTGAAATGGATTGGTATTCATCTCCTGAAACCGACCATGATACCGATGGTTGTCAAGATTTAAGCGAAGATATTGATGATGACGAAGATGGAATATTTGACCATCTAGATTCATGTCCTGAAGGGCCTATTGGATGGGTTTCTACAACAAATAATGACCAAGACCAAGATGGATGTGAAGATGTTGATACCGATGGTGATGGTTATGTTGACCAATTAGATGTATGCCCTAACCTTATTGATGACCAAAGCGATTTGGATGGAGATGGCCTTGGTGATGCATGTGATGAAGACATTGACGGTGATGGAATCTTAAACGGAGAAGATAACTGCCCTGATGACCAAAATCAATGGACGAGTACCAATACGTTAGATCATGACTTTGATGGCTGTGCCGATGAAGATAGAGATAGCGATGATGATGAAGATGGCGTTTTAGATTTGTTTGATTCTTGCCCTTATGGAGAGGTAAGATGGAATTCATCCGAAGATTATGATGGTGATGGATGTAGAGACGGTGTTGAAGATACCGATGAAGATAATGATGGCTTTTCTGATGATATTGATAATTGCCCACGGGGAATGAAGGAGCCTGCAGGTGTTGGCATGGACTTAGATCAAGATGGTTGCCAAGATTCTTCAGAGGATGATGATGATGATAATGATGGAGTATTGGATATTGATGATGAGTGTAGATATACTCCGATGGGATTGGAAGTCGATGATAGTGGGTGCTCTGGAGTTCAATTAGATGACGACAATGATGGCGTTTCAAATCAATACGATTTATGCCCTTCATCACAACCGGGTGATGTTGTTTCTTCAACAGGATGTAAGGTTACAAGCGAAGAAACCAACTCCGATGAGACCAAATCAAAATCGGAAGATAGTGATGGCTCTTCATTGAGTACTATTTTATTCATAATAGCAGGAGTTTTAGGTCTTGGTGCAATTTATGTTACTTGGTTTAATGACCCTGAAGAGGAAGAGGAAGAAGGTGAAAAGGCGATGCCGGCTATCGATTCTAACTCTACGCCATTATCTGAAGAAGATGTGTGATCACTGATAGACAATAGTAGGCGCTAGAGGCATTGCTGATGCTGAACGCCCGATGTCCAAATCTCCAGTTTCAAACTCGATTGAGTCTAGTCCTAATTCACTTTTGATGAAATCTGCTGCATTGTTTAATGAATTACCTTCATCCAATTCTCCCGAAATCATGACCTTTTCTTCATCAGACCATTTGAAAACTTGAGGTAACATCCTCTTGCCCCAAAAAGACATGACTTCTCCTTGGTTATCATTGTTTAAATCAGATATTGATTGAATTTTACTTGCGAAACTTTTGATATTTTCACCCGATTCTAAATGCAAGATTGCATTCTGGGCTAACTTCCTTTTCCAAGGACGAGTAATGTGAACTATTGCTGATTTAGCGGACCCTCCAATGTGTTTTTCAGCAACCTTGGAGACCTTGCGAGCAAGTTCTAGAAATGCCCTCAGATAACTCTCATCGATCAGCGCTTTTTGTTCGTTTGCTTCGAGGGTGTCTTCAATTTGGAAAATACGTCCTGCAATCAAATCATTATTGCCAAGCATCTTCCACCAATCTTCGGCCATATGAGGGGAACTTGTTGAAATCATATGAGTCCAACATTCCAATACCTTGCGCCCTACTGTTGGATTGTTGCCACCTCTACGGCGATACCAGTTGATATCTTTTACCAAGTCAAAGTGGCTTACTTCTACTGCACCGCGCAAGTCGTAAGTTTCCATAGCTGCTCGCCATTCATTCATTCTCTGCTTTATTCTAGCTAATAGCCAGGTGTCGATTTGAGATTGGCCTCCGTTCCATTGTAAAATTATTTCAGGCATATTGAATAGTTGAATCATTTGTCTATGATTTGCTTCAAGAGCATCATCAGACCAATCCATACCAGCAGTTGGATTTGCTGCAAATAGGATAAACAGGCGTACGGTGTCTGAACCATATCTCTCAATCATTTCTTCAGGAGAAACAGTATTTCCTAGGCTCTTACTCATCTTGGCTGATCTCTCGGTTAAACTTCCATTACAGTGAGGGCAATTACTACCCATGTATGAGACATTTAAGGTAACTGCGCAGGTATCACACCAAGGTGCAGATTTGTTCACCATCCCTTGACATAGCAGCTCTTGGAATGGTTCATTACAAGAATGCAAGCCCAAATCTCTGAGCGCTTTGGTCCAGAACCTTGCATAGATTAGATGCATTTGTGCATGCTCAATTCCACCGCAATAAAAATCAACATTCATCCAATGATTTGCAACTTCCTTTTCGAAGCAAACATCATCTTGCACAGCATCACAATAACGTAAAAAGTACCAAGATGAATCTACGAAAGTGTCCATTGTATCTGTTTCTCTTTTTGCTGGTGAACCACATTTCGGACAATCGACGTTTAGGAAAGTTTCAGAGTTCTCTAATGGATTTCCTTTTCCATCGAATATTACATCTCTTGGTAATTCAACGGGCAACTGGTCTTCGGGAACTGGAACTGCCCCACAATCATTACAATGAATAATTGGAATCGGAGTACCCCAATACCTCTGGCGACTGATAAGCCATGGTCTAATCTTCCAATTGATTGTCCCATTTCCTTTGCCTACTTTTTCTAAAGCTGCGCATACTGCGCTTCTAGCCTCTTCGCCATACAATCCATCGAATCCGTCTAGTTCACTGTTAACCATCCATCCGTCACCAGTGAATGCTTTATTCAGCGTTCGCGGTTCGTATTCCTTACTCGGAGTTAGAACTTCTTTAACATCGAGTTGATAGGTTTTAGCAAATTCGAAGTCTCTTTCATCATGGCCTGGAACTGCCATTACAGCACCAGTCCCATATGATGCTATCACGAAATTTCCTATCCAAATCGGCACCTTGCCGCCAGTAAGAGGATGTATAGCAAAACAACCAGTAGGTACGCCTTTTTTAGCCCCCATATTCTTTATTCTATCAAACTCGCTCATCACTGATACTTCATCATAAAGTTCCTTCCAAGCGGATTCAAACTCACTACCTGAAACCAATTGTTCAGCAAGCGGATTTTCTGGTGCAAGAGTCACAAAGGTTACTCCAAACAGTGTGTCAGGCCTTGTCGTGAAAACACTAAGCGTTTCTTCACGCCCTTCAATTCCAAATTCAATATTCGCTCCTTCAGAACGCCCGAGCCAGTCTTGTTGTAGAGACTTGACATTTTCTGGGAAGTTGATTTCTTCAAGACCGTCTAGCAATTCTTGTGCATATTGAGGTATATCAAGGAACCATTGGCTCATGTCTCTTTGCATTACTGGACCATTACAACGCCAGCATCTCCCAGCCTTAACCTGTTCATTTGCCAAAACTGTTGCACATGAATCACACCAATTGACTGGTGCATGTTCCTGATAAGCCAAACCTTTCTCGAGGAATTTGATGAAAAAGAATTGATTCCAACGATAATAACGCGGGTCGTGGCTTTTCACCATTCGTCGCCAATCATATGAAAATCCCATTCGCTTGATTTGTTTAGTGATCGAAGCCATATTTCGTTCTGTGATTTCATGTGGGTGCCCTCCTTCTGAAATTGCGGCATTTTCTGCTGGCATTCCAAACGAGTCAAATCCAATTGGATATAGAACATCAAATCCCATCAAGCGTTTATACCGGGCCACTGCGTCTCCAATAGAATAATTTCTTACATGCCCCATATGCATTTTACCCGATGGATAAGGGTACATCTCCAAACAATAGAAGGCGTCCTTACCATCTCGAATTTCGGAATTAAAAATACCTGCCTCAGACCAAGCATTCTGCCAGCCTTGTTCGGTATTTTGAGGATTATATTCCGGCATAAAGTCCACCTTCGCCCCTACGGGGCGAATCCTCGACATAAGCAAATGCCTTCAATCCATCTGAGGATTAGAGTTCTGTAGTCTCAAGTAAGAACACCGCTTCTTTGGTCAAACAGTATCTATTACGCATTCCCATCTTACGCTTTTCCACTAGTCCAAATCTTTGCAAAGTTCGTAGATGGTGGCTAACCAATTGCTGTGAACGGTCTAGCCTGTTAGCTAGTTCAGCCTGTGTGGGGAAATCTCCCATCTGTCCATCATCATCCAATAAGCGCAATATTTTGCCTTGTAGACTATTTGGATCTGGTGAAAGAGGAGGTAGTGGTAAGTCATCTTCATCAACGCCGGGATGAAGGTTTGAGGTGTAAGGATAAAAGCGTACTAAGCGGCCGTCGGCACGCCTCCAAACACGCTCTTCTTGTTCGAGAACTTTGAGGTGATGAGTGATTTGTCCATTTGACATATCTAATGCCGCCATCAATGCCCTGAAATGGCATCCTGGATTTGCTGTCAAATAACCTGTAAGTCTTCCACGCTGATATCTTCCATCACTAGTTTCACTAGTTCTACCAACTAGTCCCAATAGCCACAAGCCTGCGGATGTTGCAGGAATCCTCCAGGACTCGTTTGTAGCGATGGTTGCGAATAATAGTGTAAGGATTCCAGTGCTTGCAACCACTGAGCCGATTGTGATAATTACTGGATTTATCGCCGATTCCTCTTCAATACTAGATTCTACTTCTGGAGCAGGGGTTTCTTCGACTTCTGTTACAGGTTGTTGTTCAGAGGTTACTTCGATAACTGTAAACGATTCTGCAGCGAAACTAGAACATTCAGAAGAGCTAGCGGATTGCGATACAAGGTATTGACCATTTATCCCAGCTTTTGGTGACCAATCATTACCGGTTTCAATATTGGCTAGAGTCATAATATTGCCATCTTGATTCTCCAATAGCCAACAGACTCCACTATCGGTTGAAACCGCAGCCCAGGTACCTGCTGTAGAGATTATGAGGAGTTCTTCCTCATCTTCTTCTTGTTCTATTATTTCTGATTCTTCTGTGTCTAAAGGCCAATTAAATGTTTGAACTTGAGATATCATTGGGCTTGAAACCGTAGAGATTTGTAAATTGTAAACATCATCGCCAAGCTCACTCATATCAAAATAAGCGCTCTCTAAATCAATACTAGATGAGATTCTTTGGATTACAACTTCTTGACCTTGGCAATGTGTAAGAATACTTTCAACTTCACCCTCGCTGTTAGAAAGAGTAAGTTCTAAGCCGCAAGCAGATATCCATGCGATTTCAGAATTATCGTTTGAGGTTAGGCTAATATCGACTTTGAGATCTTCATCTAATTCGTTAAGATTGGGTAAAATCTCAATACTGGGTTCGCCACAATTTGACGCTGCTGCTCTTTCAAAATCGAATTGTGTTGTCCCAAATACTTGGTACTCTGGTATTTCTGCGATTATCATCAGTTTACCAGAATCAATCTTGCAACCTTCTGTATCAAGGAAAGTCCATCCCGGTTGAGAAAATGTACGAATATTATCTGGTTCAATCAGATTTTGCACATCTAGTTCTTCACATGTTTTCAGTAAACGAGTATCCATTACTACCGCCCCTGATGCATCGATTACCCAAATTTCTCCTCTACAGGTGTCGGTGAAATCAAGAGTAATATCTTGTGAACCAAGATTGGTTATTACCACTGTTGATTCTAGCAAGCCATCTTCACCATAAGTTGAGTCTTCGTTTTGAATTTCTACTTCCACCAAAGCCTTTGATAGATCTCCTGAATGAATACCTAAAGCCTGCCCTTGCTCAACATCCAAAGTTAACAATTGGTTGAACAAACCTGCCCCTAAAGCAACTGATAATTCCTGTTCCCCTGCCTCAAGCATCAAAGGGATATGTGAGATTGTGCGTATTTCATATGGATAAAGTGACGATGCTCCTGGGAGGCACTCTTGGTAGAGAACTTCGTTAATTGTAACTAGGCACCCTTGCAAATCTACCTGAACATTTTGATTTAGTGTATTCACCATTCTCAGTGTTATGATCGTTGGAGAGTCAGATGAAATTATACCTGTTCTAGAATTATAACTTGCTTCCATTACGATACCTTCTGGTATATCCATGAGTGTTTGAACATGTACTTCGACTGACGAAGAGAGTTCTTCTCCTGCTATGATATACTGGACAGTATAGTCTCCTGGAGAAACCAAATCTCCATTAGAATCGGTTAAATCCCAAGATAGGCTTTCCATTGCAGTACTTGAACTAGGACCTAAGTCTAGGCCTCGAGACTGCCCGTTACATGCAGTTGTGCCATCATAAATTACCTCTGAAGATTTCAAAACCCTCAATACTTCGCCGCATGAAGGGTCTGTATCAATACTGGTCGATTCGCCATCATTGAACAGAGTTGAGGCTATCGTCACTAGATCTCCTGGTGCATACCATCCTTTCTCGGGAGCCTCTACGAGGCTAAGTTCTAAGCGTAGGTTTTCGTCATCTGCAACCGCTTGTGGAGTAAGTACCAACATGAGACCGGCTAGAACAATAGCCAGCATACGCTGTCGGGACATGATATTGGCTGGGCCTCATCACTTAGAAGTCATGCGGTGCATGCGATTGGTGAGCGGACATGGTAAAAACCATACTCGAAACAGAAAAAATGATTGTTTTGCAAGCGCAGTTAGGCGATTGGGACAATCTTAATCACCTCTTAGTTTGTAAAAATACGAAAACTGCAGTAATCGTTGATCCTTTTTTTTCTGATTATTGGCTAGAGGTTTGTCAAGAGAATAATTGGGGATTATCTCAAGTGTGGTTAACACATTCTCATTGGGACCATGCAAAGGGGGTCGACGGATTATCTGATCGGCAGGTATGGGTTCATTCCTTCGAAGCTGAAAGAGGATGGGATGGGCCATCGAATAATGAATGGAATCACCAAGCGAATTCACATGTTTTACACACGATAGGAGAATTACAATTTGAAGTTCATTGTACTCCAGGGCATACTCCAGGGCATGTTACTTTCATTGGTGAAGGCGTGGTTATCAGCGGAGATTGTATGTTTTTAGGAAGCTGTGGTCGGACTGATTTATTTGGAGGAGATATTGATGCTCAAAAAAAATCGCTACTCTATTTACGCAATAGATTGCAACAGGTCCCTGACGATTGGTATGTTTTACCAGGACATCAATACGCCTTAAGCGATGGAAATAACCCTACATACATTACAGTCGAAAAATTACTGTTACAAAACGAGGCTTTACTCGCTTTAGATAATGATGATGATTGGGCTGGACTAGATTTCTTGGCTTTTGATGACAATATGGCAGAAAAGGCTCGTCGAGAGCGAGCAAAACATTCTTGATTATCAAATATCATCTAAGTTAAACATCGTAGGCACTGCCGCATCTTGAGCTGCTTGTTGCTGTTGTTGATGTTGTTGCCACATAGGAACTTCAGCGGGCTGAGTCCAGCCCAACTCTTGAGCTTTAGCAAAATCCCCTTGAGCGACATAATAGTCAATCCATTCCAAACGTCTACTTTCTTCTTCTTCGAACATAGAAGAGACTTGCATCTCTTCGGCGCGCCCGAATGCGACTTTTCTTCGACCTGCCTGTTTAGCAACCATTGCTACAGTGATTACTGCAAGTAGGAATAAAACAAGGACTAGAAGAATAATGATTTCAGAAGAAAGCCCTTCGCCCTCTGCATCTGAGGAAGAGAAATCCGAATCAAATTCATTAGGAATTCCATCGTTGTCGTGGTCCTTGAAGGAAGCGCAAGTAACCTCACTCTTCAGTCCAGCGGAGATCTTCTCGTCGTAAGGGCATGGGTCGGAAGCAGATGATACCCCATCGCCATCGAAATCTGGACAGCCAAAGTAATCGATGTATGATTTGCCATATGTCAATTCACATTCATCTGGTTGCCAGACGCCGTTTTTCTGATTGTCTCCATAACCATCACCATCAGTATCTGCCCATTGCGTATCTCTAAGCGGTAAAGCATCTGGTAATCTTCCTGTTGAGTTATCACCAAAGCCATCACCATCTTGGTCTGACCATTGAGAAGGATCGGTAACGAAAGCGTCTCCCCATTGGTCTCTAAGAATAATCATATTGCCGAAGTCTTCCTCATCTGCAATGGTCATATTAATCCAGCCATAATTATCACCCCAGCCATCTAAATCGGTGTCAACCCATTGTTTTGGATCTGCAGGGAACATGTCGTCTACATCAGCCCAAGTATCATTATCGCTATCTATGCAACCTTGTCGAGAATTATTTGTTGAAGTCCCATATTCATCA
>MDTC01009803.1_pt1 | contig 36507 bp, 43 predicted proteins | sample 811181 | NCBI WGS metagenome assembly MDTC01 (sample SAMN05326644, study PRJNA326480) | marine metagenome | isolation source: seawater | place: Pacific Ocean: North | collected 2011
TAAAATTTGTAAAAGTTGTTATCCAAATAGAAAAAAACCAATAAAAACAAAAAAGGCTTAAATGAAAATAATAGGTATAGGAAATGCAATCGTAGATGTAATTTGTAAAGTAGAAGATGAATTCCTTACAAAAAATAATTTAACGAAAAGCACAATGAAGCTAGTTGATAAAGAAGAGTTTAAAAGTATTTTATCTTCACTTAAAATAGAAGAAACAGTATCAGGTGGGTCAGTAGCAAATTCAATTGTAGGCTTATCACAACTTGGAAATAAAGTTGGTTTTGTCGGAAAAATTAACAACGATCATTTAGGAATTAAATATGAGGAGGGTTTAAAAAAAGAAAATGTAGATTTTTTTTATCAGAAAAAAAAAGAACATTTACCCACTGGAACTTGTTTAATATTAATTACGCCAGATTCTGAAAGAACCATGTGTACTTTTCTCGGTACAGCTGCGAAAATAAATGAAAATGATGTTGATATTAATACTATCAGAAGCAGTGAAATAATATTTCTAGAGGGTTATTTGTGGGATGAGGGTGATCCAAGAAAGGCTTTTGATAAAGCAATAGATAATTCAAAAAATTCTGCCATGTCATTATCAGATCTTTTCTGTGTTGAAAGACACAAAAAACAATTTTTTGAATTAGTAAAAAATAAATTAAATATTGTGTTTGCTAATGAACAAGAAATTAAGTCATTAATTGATGCGAAAACCTTTGATGAGGTTGTTTCTTTTTCTAAAAATTTAAACAAACTAACCGTAATCACTAGAGGAAAAGATGGCGCTGTAGCGGTCAAAGGAGATGAAGTTTTCGAATGTGGCGTGAAAAAAAACCTCAATATTATTGATTTGACAGGAGCGGGAGATCTTTTTGCTGCCGGTTTTCTTCACGGGGTAATAAATAATAAACCAATTAAAGAAAGCCTAGAAAAAGGAACCGAAATGTCTTCAAAGGTTATTCAGCAAATTGGTGCAAGGCTTTAGATTTTTTTTTTTCTTTTAAAGCTCCCTTTTCCCTTTTTTGGCTTAACAACTCGTTTTCTATATTTAGTAGTAAATAAATCAATTGCAATCTTATTTCTCTTAATCAATTAGATAACCTTCCTTAATATTCTTAATTAATTTATTATCACCGAATTTTTCAAATATTTTTTTTCTCAAACGATAAATGTGGGTTTCGACCGTATGCGTATCAGTTTCTGAAGAGTATTTCCAAATTTTTTGAAGAACTATTTTTTTTGAAATAGCTTTTTTTTCAAAAAAAAGTAACTCTAAAAGTTCAATTTCTTTTTCAGTAATAACTATAAAGAGATTATCTTTTTTTAATTTTTTTTCATTTTTATCTAAAATATATTCTTTGATTAATATAGAAGAATTTTTACTAAATTTTTTACTTGTAGCTAATTGAGTGATTTTTTTATCTAGTTCGTTTATAGATAAAGGTCTCTCGATAAATTGGTCAAAAGTAAAATTTTTACCGCTACCTGATTTTTTTATTAATATTATACTCATTTCTTCTAAAGAATTAATTTCTTTCAGAATAATGTCATTTTTTATAATATTTTCATCAAGAACCATAACTACGAAACTCTGTTTATCAATTTGATTAGAAATATTATTAGAAAAAATAAAATCAAAGTTAAAATTATCTTTAATTTCTTTAAATGAGTCTATAAAATCGTTTTCACCCAAAAAAATAATGCTGGGTTTTGTATTATTAATATGCATATCAAACTACTAAATAAAAATTTATACTTTAAACACTATAAAGTAAAATGTGCTGTAGGTAAAAGAGGAATTTCTTCTAAAAAGAGAGAAGGCGATAGAAAAACTCCTAGAGGCACATTTAGAATTAAACACGTTTTTTATAGAAAAGATAGAATAAAAAAACTTAAAACTGAATTTAAAAAAAAAATTATTAAAAAAAACATGGGTTGGTGCGATGATCCTAGTTCACCGCATTATAATAAATTAATTAAATTTCCATTCAAGTTTGGTGCTGAAAGACTTTATTTGAAAAAAAAGATATATGATGTTGTCTTAGTTTTAAATTATAATACTAGAAATGTTGTAAAGAATGCTGGTAGCGCAATTTTTATTCATTTAGCTACAAGCACTTATAAGCCTACAGAAGGGTGTGTAGCGATTTCTAGAAAAGATATGTTTTTACTTTTAAAAAACTTAAGAATAAAAAATAAATTCACTATTTATTAGTTGTTCTCTCTCCAAAAATTGCACTACCGATTCTTATAAATGTAGACTTATAATCAATAGCGATTAAATAATCTGCTGACATGCCCATGCTTAATTCTTTGAGGCCTAAACCAATGTTAGTTTCATAGAGGTACTTAAAATATTTTTTTTCATTACCGTCGTTTGGTGGTATCGCCATTAAACCTACAACGTTTAAATTAGTTTCTTTTGTACAATAATTATAAAAGTCATCAATCTCATTTGGCATAACACCAGACTTTTGTGACTCTGAACCTAAATTCACTTGAATAAAATACAAAACTTTTTTATTTAATAAAATTTGATATTTATTTAATGTATCGGCCAATTTCTGACTATCCAAAGAATGAATATAATCGAATAACTCAACTGCCTTTTTTGCTTTATTTGATTGTAATTTACCAATCATATGAAGCTTTATATTATTGTTTTTTTTTTTTATTAAATTCCATTTACTATCTGCCTCTTGCACCTTGTTCTCACCAAAATGTACATGGCCAAAATCAACTAAAGGTTCAATATGCTCGTAATTAAAAGTTTTGCTTACAGCTATAATTTTAGTATTATTACTGACTTTAGATTTTATCTTATTAAATTTTTCTATTATTATACTCATATGTATATTTCAAAAAATAATTACTACCTTTTCGTTGAAAATAGCCAAATATTAAATTTTAATTTAATTAAAAACAAACATAAATTTACAGTAATATACAGAAATAAGAAACCGGAAAACCTTGATCAACTAAAAATATTGAGGAATAAGTGTAGACGCAGAGGAGTAAAGTTATTTATAGCTAATAATTCTAAAATAGCTGAGGCCTGTAAAGCTAATGGTGTATACCTATCATCTCATAATAAAAAATTTTGTTACAATAACAATCTTGAAATTATAGGCTCAGCTCATAATCAAGAGCAAATTTATCAAAAAATAAAGCAAAGATGCTCTCTAATAATTTTTTCAAGGTTATTTAAAACTGATTATAAAAATAAAAAAGATTGGCTTGGCATTAACAAATTTAATTTTTTTAATCAAAAATCAGGCGTAGAACTAGTTCCTTTTGGAGGTATTAGGGTAACAAATTTACATAGATTGAGAATGATTAAATGTAATTCTTTTGCAGTTATGTCTGAGCTCAAGAATAATCAAAAAAACTTACTTAATAAGCTAAAATGATTGTGAAAAAAGTAAAAAAAAACCCGCCTTTCGACGGGTTCTTTTTTTAATTTTCTATTGTTATAGAATTAGAACTTATAACCGATAGAGACTTTAGCGGCAACGGCATCAGAGTCTGCAGTAACAACGTTAAATTTCGTGTCACCTGTTTCTGTACTGTCTGATGTTGAGTTTAACTTAATCTCATCATAGTCAGTATAGTGAACTGATCCCTTCCAGAATAGCCCTGCATCACTACCAGATTTTACTCCAGCACCGATAGTCCAACCATCTGTGTTTGTATTACCATAACTAGCGCCTGTACCTAGTGCATCCTGTGTAGTTATATCAACTGTTGTATAACCAGCAGTAAGGAATCCACCACCTTCAAACCCTTTTTCTACATAGTAAGTAATATGATTTTCAACTTCTGCACTTACTTTTTGGTCTACTTGTGCAGCTGCTGAGATCACACTGTCTGTTATGTCGGTTGTTTGTCTCTTTTTGTTACCGATCTCGCCAGTTCCTACGACCATTTCGATACCTAAAGACAATCCGCCCATACCCAAGTCGTATTCAGCGAATACGCTCGGTACCATAACTACTTCCTCTGTAGCGGTTTGTGTTCTAACACTAGTAGCCTTTAATGTTTCAGAACCTGACGTTTCAAATAGCATAGCTGATCCGCTAGCACCAATTGAAAATCCTGCATCTGCAACAGCTGCTGTACTAAATAATAGTGCAATAGCTCCGGCTAGAGATGTTATTTTCTTTTTCATTTTATCCTTCTGTTAACTGGTTAACTTAAAACGCCATAGTTACTGCAAACAATGTTTGTGTAACTTCGCTGTTTGCAACGTATGCAGCATTATCATGCTCACCGTGCGAAATAGCTAATGTCATTCCACCCATTGTGTACGCAGCTTGTATCGCGCTTGATGTTAACTCAACGTCAGCAGTAGCAGTTGTTACGAAACTTTTGTCTGATTCTTCTCTTTCGTATGAAAGTGAAAGATCATCATTTACGTTGTACGCAATTGAATATTTTAAGTTTTCGTAGTTTTCAACTGTTGAATCTGATGAAGGTTGTGCACCAATTAAAACATCTTTCATAGTTCTGCTTATACCTACAGAAAACGCATCATATGCGTACGTAGCGTAAACAGATCCTGATTGAGGCTTCTGTGCTTTTGTTGTTACAGCAGCATCACCAGCACCAGAAAATTCCATATAGTCAGCGCCTATTTCTAGACCGTCTATTGGAGCCATTTTAACTTGGTATTGTTTTGCATCATTACCAGCGTAAGTAGCTACCATTGATGTTTGGTTACCAGCAGCGTTTCCAGAGTTGTTATCTCCGTCTGTTGCAGGAGCGTAAGCAGCTTTGAAAGACATACCTAGAGGCAATAAACCAGCAGGTGTGTGGTATTGAATGTTGTTGTAAGCGTCAATTCCAAAACCGTCAACCATACCGTCAGCTCCACCTATGTCAGATGGTCTTCCGTATACAGATTGAGAAGCTGTGTTATCAACGTCTAATCCACCTTCACCTATAAATACACCAACTGTTCCGTATGGAGTAGTTAAAGTAAGTTTAGTGTCATCGTTTTCTACAGTTGCAGCTGTTCCAGTAGCTTCTGCACCCGGGTCTAACTCCATAGAGTAAGCCCATGTGTTTCCGTTATCTAGTTCACCTGTTGCTGTGAAGTTTAATTCGTTAGTTATTCCTAATCCTTTATCTTGTGCAATTGCACCTGATTGAATGTTGTAAGTAGCTTTTGCAGTACCACTAACACCCAATGTTCCAGCGTTAGCTGAAGCAAATAAAGAAACTGAAGCAACTAAAACGATTAATGTTTTCATTATATTCTTCATATTTTTCCTTTGTTGTTTTTATTGTTTTACTTAACTGCGTAAATTTAGACTTATGTGCTTATAAATACAGACAACATTTGATTTTTAACGTATTTTGTGGGGGTATGTTGTATTAATACAACACTCAAATTTGTTATAAAAATAGGGTTTTTTTAACAATTAATTGGATAATTACTCTCAATAGGATAATTATATTAGAAAATTATGCTAAATCTTAATAAAATTACAAAAATTTCAACGTTTTTGATCATTCTATTTGCTCTTACTGAATGCGCAAACAGAAAAAGTGCAAGAGAAGTTCCAACTAATGCTCAAGAAAGAGCAAGAAAAAATGTTAATGAAGGTCGTGGAGTTTCGATTAAAGGATTAATGTCTGAAGGCAGAGGAAGTGGTACTTATGAATTTAGCACATCGAACGCCATGTGGAGAGCTTCTTTAGAAATATTAGATTTTATACCTCTATCAACTGTAGATTATTCTGGAGGTATAATTATTTCTGATTGGTACAATGACTCGAGTAATAAAAATGAGTCTATTAAAATTACTGTAAGATTTTTGTCTAACGAAATTCAAACTAACAGTTTAAAAGTTCTTATACATAAAAAGGAATGTAAAAATTCTAACTGCACAGTTACAGGTATAAAATCTAAAATAGAAGAAGAGTTAGTAGTTTCAATATTAAAAAAAGCTGCTGAAATAGAAAAAACTAAGAAAAAAAAATAGTCTAAAATATGGAGCGGGTAAATTTTCAGTCATTGGAGAAAAAATGGCAAAAGAATTGGTTAAATAAAAATTTATTTAATTCAAACAAAAGCAAAAAATTTTACTGTTTAGAAATGTTTCCTTATCCATCAGGAAAAATTCACATGGGTCATGTAAGAAATTACACCATCGGTGATGTTATAGCTCGTTACAAATATATGTGCGGATTTAATGTTTTGCACCCAATGGGATGGGATGCTTTTGGTTTGCCGGCTGAGAATGCTGCAAGAGAAAATAATTTAAATCCAAAAGAATGGACAAATAAAAATATTTCTGAGATGAAAAGGCAGTTAAAAATGCTTGGTTTATCAATCGATTGGGACCAAGAAATTTCAACATGTGATGAGAGTTATTATAAGCATCAGCAAGAAATCTTTATAGATTTTTACAATGCAGGGCTTGTTTCAAGAAAAGAAACTTATGTGAATTGGGATCCAGTAGAAAATACTGTGCTAGCTAATGAACAAGTCATTGACGGAAAAGGATGGAGATCAAACGCGATTGTTGAAAGAAAAAAACTATATCAATGGTTCTTTAATATTTCCAAATTTTCTGAAGAACTTTTAGAGGGGTTAAAAGATTTAAAAAACTGGCCCAACAAAGTAAAGTTGATGCAAAAAAATTGGATAGGTAAATCCACAGGTTGTGAAATTAATTTTGAAATTTGCGAAAATAAAAATGCTGAAAAAATAAAAGTTTTTACTACAAGACCAGATACTATTTTTGGAGCAACATTTATTGCTATATCAGTAGATCATAAATTATCTAATGAATTTTCTAAAAATTCGGATTTTAATAAATTTAAAACTGAATGTTCAAAAGTTGGAACAACAGAAGAAGCAATTGCAAATGCTGAAAAGCTTGGATTTTTTACTAATAAATTTGTAAAACATCCTTTTATAAAAGATAAAAAAATTCCAATTTATTTTGCAAATTTTGTTTTAATGGACTACGGCAGTGGAGCAATTTTTGGATGTCCAGCACATGATCAAAGAGACTTGGATTTTGCAAAAAAATATAGTTTGGAAATTTTAGAAGTTGTTAGTGAAAAGGGAAGTAAAAAAAAGAATTTTGATAAAATTACTGAGGCCTATACAGGAGAAGGAATTTTAGTTAATTCTAATTTTTTGGATAATTTAATTATTTCGGAGGCCAAAAAGATTATTATTGAAAAAGTTGAGACCATGAAAATAGGCTCAAAAAAAACCACATACCGGCTAAAGGACTGGGGTATATCACGTCAAAGATATTGGGGATGTCCTATACCTATGATTTATTTAGAGGATGGTACAGTAGTTCCAGTAGAAAAAAGTGAATTACCAATAAAATTACCGGACGACGTAGATCTACTTGGAGATGGTAACCCTTTGGATAAGCATAAAAATTGGAAAAAAACTATTCACAAAAAAACTGGAAAACCTGCGATTAGAGAGACTGACACATTGGATACGTTTGTAGACTCTTCTTGGTACTTTATGAGGTTTTGTTCTCCTAAAAATAAAGATGCTCCATTTGACATAGAACAACTAAATTATTGGATGCCTGTAGATCAGTATATTGGGGGTGTTGAGCATGCCATTCTTCATTTGCTTTATTCTAGATTTTTTATGCGCGCAATCAAGACAAGTAAAAATAAGATAAAAAATAAAGAGCCTTTTAAAGGTCTTTTTACTCAAGGCATGGTTTGTCATGAAACTTATAAAAATAAAGATAATAAATGGATCAGCCCAGATGAAATAGAAAAAAATAGCGACGGTGAATATATTACAAAAAAAGATATGTCCAAAGTAACTGTAGGAGCTTCAGAAGCAATGTCAAAATCAAAAAAAAATATTATTGACCCTGAAAGCATGATTAAAATTTATGGTGCTGACGCAGTAAGATGGTTTATTCTTTCAGATAGTCCGCCAGACAAAGATATCCAGTGGTCAAATCAAGGGGTCAATGCTGCTTATAAATTTTTACAAAAAATTTGGAATATCAATGCAGAGGCAAAGAACAGAAAAAACAAAACTAATTCTAAAGATTTAGAGAAAAAATTTAAGAATGAGTTTCAAACTTACGCTGCAAAAATTACAAATTTGATAGAGAACTTTCAACTTAATGTAGTTATTGCAAATTTTTATGAATTATATCATTTAATAAAAACTTACAGTGAAAAGGAAATAAGCAATGAGTGCCTGCACTCTGTATTAAAAGATTTTATGAAAATGTTAATTCCCTTTACTCCACATCTAGCTCACGAAGTTTTAGAATTAATTAAGGAAAAACAAGTAAATGAATGGCCAAAAATTGACAAGGGTGCAATTCAAAATCAAATGTTAAATATGGTAATTCAAATTAACGGAAAAACTAGAGATGTGATAAAAATAAAGAGAGATTTGCCGGAAGATAAAGTTGTAGAAGAAAGTAAAAAAAGTAATAAAGTGGACTCAATTTTAAGTAAAAAAAAGATTAAGAAAATTATTTTTGTTCAGAATCGTATTGTAAATTTTCTTATTGACTAATCGTATGAATAATAGATTTAAGATAATATTAATATTCTCTCTTGCACTTTGGCTTAGCGGCTGTGGATATAGTAAATTAAATAATTTAGAAGATAATAAAATTCACCTTAGTGAAATAACTTTTTCAGGTGAACAAAGAATAGGCTATATAATTAAAAATAAATTGGTGCTGGGATCGAGCCCTACTGGAGAAAATAATTTAAAGCTAAATTTAATTATTGATAAAAAAAAAGAAATTAAAGAAAAAAATATTTCAAATAAAGTTAAAAAATATAAAATTAGATTAACTGTAGAATTGTTAATAGTGGAAGTATCAAGTAATAAAAAGATAGAAAAAAACTTTTATAAAGAAACAGACTTTATTGCATATGATAATAAAAGTAGAACTATGTCTGATGAAAGAAGATCGATTCAAAATATTGCAGATCAAATATCTGATGATATAAAAAACTTTATTAACTTAAATTATAAAACAAAGTGATATTAAAGAGTTATATAGTAGAAAAAAATCTTAAAATTTTAGAGGATTATCAATCTATAATTTTATATGGAGAAAATGAGGGTATTAAAGATGACATAAAAAGTCAGCTAAAAAATCGTGCAAAAGATGCTGAAGTAATTAATATTTTTCAGGACGAGCTCCAAAAAAACAACGATCTTTTATTAAGTAATATTTCTAACTCATCTTTATTTAGTGAAAAAAAAATAATTTTTTTACATGAAGCAACAGATAAAATTTTTAATTTGGTTCAGGAGAGTATCGAAAAGCTGAACGCTGATACTAAATTTTATATTTTTTCAAACTTATTAGATAAAAAATCAAAATTAAGAAACTATTTTGAAAAAGAAAAAAAACTCGGAATAGTTCCGTGCTATCAAGATAACGAAAGAACATTACACATATATATTTCGGGGCAATTGAATGGATACAAAGGTTTGAACGGTAATATCATTAATACATTAATAAGTAACTCAAATACAAATAGAAAAATTATTAAAAATGAAATTGATAAAATAAAAAATTTTTTCATAGATAAAAATATTGATGAAGAGCAATTAAATGAGCTGCTAAATGTTAAGAGTAGTTCAGGCTTTGATCAACTGAGAGATGCATCTTTGCTAGGAGATAAGCAAAAAGTTAATTTACTGATTGGCAATGTTGATTTTTTACCAGAAGATAATTTTTTTTACATTAGTCAGCTTTATGCAAGAGTGAGTAAATTACTAGAAATTAAAACAGTGAATAATAACTTTAATGATTATGAAATATCTATAGAAACTCTAAAACTTAGAATTTTTTGGAAGGACAAACCAATCTACCTCGCGCAACTCAAAAGATGGGAACTAGCGACGTTACAAGATGCTTTAAATATAATAGGAAAGACCGAATTAATGATGAAAAAAAATTCTCAAATTAGAAATGAAACATTAATTAAAAACTTGTTAGTAAACTTATGTTCAAAAGCTACAGCTGTTGCTTAAGTAGGTTTGAAATAAGCTCAAACTGATCTAGACCTTTATATTCAATAGTAATTTTACCACTATTTTTTTTTGAATTTTTTATAATTACCTTTAGTCCCAAAATGTCTTCGATATCTTTTTGTGCTCTTACAATATTTGAATCAGTCTGTTTTTGATTGACACTAGATTTAGAGAGTCTTGTTAAGGACTCTACTTGCCTTGCACTTAATTTTTTATTAATTATTTCTTCAGCAATACTGGAAGCATTAGACAGACCAATTAAAGGTCTGGCTTGGCCGGCTGTTATTAATCCATTTTCAATCATTGTTACAATATCATTTGGTAAAGATAATAATCGTAGTGTGTTGCTTATGTGACTTCTACTCTTAGACATAAGTTCTGCTATTTTATCTTGGTCATATTTAAATTCATTTTTAAGCCTCTCGTAACCTTTGGCTTCTTCAATAGCATTTAAATCTTCACGTTGTATATTTTCAACAATTGCGACTTCTAAAGCTTCGCTATCATCAAGGTCTAGAATTACTATTGGAACTTCATGCAAACCAGCTTTTTGAGCAGCGATCCATCTCCTTTCGCCTGCTATAATTTCATATTTTCCAGACTCAGATTTATCTTTTCTAACTGCAATTGGCTGAATAACACCATTCTTTTTAATTGAATTAGATAGCTCTCTTAATTTGTCTTCATCAAATTTAATTCTTGGTTGGTACTTATTTCTGTTTAACTCACTAATTAAAGCAATATTTTTTTTTATATCTATTATATTTGTATTTTCATTTTCATTTGTGTCACCAAATAAAGCCGATAAACCCCTACCAAGTCCTTTTCTTTTTTTATCTTTCATGCAGCACTGTCTATATTAGTTTTCTCTTGATTTAAAAACTCTTCCGCTAGACTAAAATACGATTTGCTACCCGAACAACTTTTGTCATATATAACACAAGGTAAGCCATGCGATGGTGCCTCCGAGAGCCTAACATTTCTAGGTATTACTGTTTTATAAACTTTGTCCTTAAAATAGTTTCTAGCTTCCAGGTCAACTTGAGATGATAATTTGTTTCTCTTATCAAACATAGTTAAGAGTATTCCTCTAATTTCTAATTCAGTATTTAAATTAATTTTGATTCTATCGATGGTTTTGATTAATTGCGTAATACCTTCCAAGGCAAAAAACTCTGCTTGTAGTGGAACCAGTAATTGTTGAGCTGATACAAGTGACATGATTGTTAGCAAGCTAAGTGAAGGTGGGCAATCAATAAAAATATTTTCGTATTTAGATAATAAATTTTTATTTTTTTCACCTAGAAGGTCTCTAAGTATGAATGCTCTATTGCTATCGTTGGCTGTCTCAACTTCTAGTCCAGACAAATTTACATTAGAACTAATTAGGTCAACTCCGCCTATATTGGTTTCTTGTATTACATTCTCTAATTTTGATCTACCAATTAAAAGATTGTATATATTTTCTTTTTCAGAGTTGTTGGACTTTCCAAGTCCTGTTGTAGCATTACCTTGTGGATCAAGATCTATAACTAAAATATTCTTTCCTTTTTGAGAGAGTGCAGCGGCAAGATTTATTACAGTCGTGGTTTTTCCTACCCCACCTTTTTGATTAATTACAGATATAATTTTTTTGTTCACAATTATTTCACATTTATGATAATTATTTTAGAATCCTTATCAGTTATGCTACTTTCCATTTTATATCTCAATGTTTGATGTTTTAAAACTTTATTAATTTCTGTCTGTGCATTCTTTCCCTTTAAAATAAGGATTTGATGAGGCTTTTTAAATATTTCACGTGAAATTCTTAGTATTTCTGGAATTTTTTTAAAAGCTCTACAAACAATATAATCTGCCTCTAAATGACTAAGTAATTCAATATTACTCTCGACTTTAACATTTAAATTCAATTTATCTATTACTAATTGAAGAAATATTCTTTTTACGGGTGATTTTTCATACAATTTCACGTGAAAACCTCTTTTTTGAGTAAAAATAGCAATGATAATGCCGGGAAATCCACCTCCGCTTCCTAGATCAGCAATAGTTCCAGGTATGTCAAGCTCAATAAATTTTAAAATTTGCGCTGAATCTAAAATATGTCTCTCCCAAACGTCATTTTCTGTGTTTTTTGATATTAAATTGTATTCTTTATTGTAATTTATAAGCTCATTGTGAAAAATGGATAATTTCTCAATATTTTCATTAGTAAAATTAAGTTCGTCTACTAATATTTTTTTAACTACGACTACATCCATTAAGCGGTGAATTTATATTTAGACCTTTTTATATAACCTAACAATATAATGGCCGCTGCGGGTGTTACTCCATCAATTCTGAGAGCTTGACCAAGTGTTTTAGGTCTGATTTCTATGAGCTTAGATTTAGCTTCATTTGATAATCCACTGAAAGAGTTGTAATCAATGTCTGAAGGGATCATGATACTTTCGTCCTTAATAAAAGACTTTACATCTTGAAGCTGCCTGACTAAGTACCCGGAGTAATGAGCATCAATTTCAACCTGATTATCTATATATGGTTCATTTTGGGGTGTTTCTGACCATATTGATCTTATTTTATGCATGTCGACACCTTTGATACCCAAAATTTGTAATGCCGATCTTTTAACTCCATCTTTCGAAATAGTTATAGAATATTTTTCTGCTTCGTTAGGAGTTAATTTTTTTTCATTTAGAAATTTTAGCATTTTAAAAAGTTTTCTTTTCTTTTCTAAATATATTTCTTTTCTATTGGTCGTGACTAAACCAATTTTAATTCCAATATCTGTCAAACGTTGGTCTGCATTATCCGCCCTTAATGAAAGTCTATACTCTGCTCTAGATGTAAACATTCGATAGGGTTCTGAGACACCTTTAGTAATAAGATCGTCTATCATAACTCCTATGTAAGAGTTGGATCTATCCAGTATAAATTTGTTTTTTCCTTGAACCTTTAAAGCAGCATTAGCCCCAGCCACCAAACCTTGCGCAGCTGCTTCCTCATATCCTGTTGTTCCGTTAATTTGACCAGCGAGAAACAATGATTTAATTTTTTTTGTTTCGAGTGTCACTTCTAGCTCCGTAGGATCGACAAAATCATACTCTATAGCATACCCTGCTCTTGTCATTACTACCTGCTCTAAACCCTTTATTTTCGACAATATTTGAAGCTGAACACTCTCTGGCAATGAAGTTGAGATGCCATTTGGGTAAACAGTACTGTCCTTTAATCCTTCGGGCTCTAAGAATATTTGATGTCTCTCTTTTTCTTTAAATTTAACAATTTTATCTTCAATAGCAGGACAGTATCTTGGCCCAACACCTTTAATATTTCCTGAATACATTGCACTCTTAGAAATATTATCGTTGATGATTTTATGGACATCATTATTAGTATAAGTCATGCCACACTTAATTTGTTCATTATGAATTTTATTTGTTAAAAATGAGAAAAAGTAAGGATCATCATCAGCTGGTTGCATTTCTAGTTCATCATAATTAATTGTGTTTCCGTCTAATCTAGGTGGAGTGCCAGTTTTAAGTCTGCCAATTTTCATTTCGTATTTAACTAATTGTTCACTTAACCCAGTAGAAGGTTTCTCATCAAACCGACCAGCGGGTATTTGCGTTTCGCCGATATGGATCAGACCATTTAAGAATGTACCTGTTGTTAAGATTAATTCTTTACATCTAATTTCTTTTCTACTTTGACATATAAATCCAATTACTTTATTTTTACTATCATCAAATAGAAATTTTATAACTGGATCTGCTACAACAGTTAGATATTTATAATTAAGTAATATTTTTTGCATGTGTTCTTTGTAAAGTGCTCTGTCGGATTGGGTTCTTGGTCCTTGTACGGCAGGACCCCTACTTCTATTTAATAATCTAAATTGGATACCAGATTTATCTGCAACGTCACCCATCACTCCATCGAGAGCGTCTATCTCTCTCACCAAATGACCTTTACCTAATCCACCAATAGCCGGATTGCAGGACATTTCACCTATCGTCTCTATTTTATGGGTAAAAAGAGCTGTATTGACGCCCATTCTAGCGGATGCAGCCGCGGCTTCACAACCAGCGTGTCCTCCGCCTATAACTACAACATCAAAATCTTCTTTACTCATAATGTGAATGTATCTGTCTAAAATGATTTTACAAGATCTATTTTTTGAAAGTGGGAGCCTTAGTGCCCCTTGGCTATTTTAGACAATTTTCAATTTAAGAAAAATTATGCAAAGAATCATTTTCCTATGCAGAAATCTTTAAATATAGAGCCTAGAATCTCTTCAACATCCACTTTTCCGACAATACTTCCAAGATGTCTTGTAGCCATTCTTAAATCTTCAGCCGCAAGTTCGATATCTTTGTTTTGATCTTTTTTTAGGAACTTATCAATTTCTTTTAAACACGCGTTAAGCTTAACACGATGCCTTTCTCTAGTTATCAAAACACTATTATTAGAAGTAAATTTTTTACTTAATTTTTCTTTAAGTTTCCTTATAAGAATATCAATATTTTTATTATCTTTTACTGAAACAAGGATGGTATCAGCATCAAATTTATGGTTTTGATTATCTTTAACATCCGATTTATTCAGAAGAACTATTGAGTCTTTGTTTATTAAATCTTTGATTTTGTCATTGATTTTTTTGGAAGCACTATCAATCACAATGATATTCAAATCAGCATCCTTAGATTTGCCTAAAGCTAAAGAGATACCTTTTTTCTCTACTTCATTTTTAGCTTCTCTAATACCGGCTGTATCGGCTAAAATAACAGGATATCCATCTATATTAAGAAATGTCTCTATAACATCTCTTGTTGTTCCTTCCTCCTCAGAAACAATCGCAACCTCTCGCTTGGATAACAAATTTAATAATGAAGATTTACCTGCGTTTACTTCACCAATTATAGATACCCTAAAACCATCTCGTATTTTTTCTCCTAATTTATTGTCCTCTAAAATCTTTGTTATATTTCCATGGATTTCTGAAACTGATTTTTTTACGCCTTCTAAAACACTGTCAGGTAAGTCTTCTTCTGCGAAATCTATTTTTGCCTCAATATAAGCCAAAGAATTAATTAATTTTTCTCTAAGTCCTTCATAATATTTTGATGCAACTCCTTGCACCATTGTAACGGCTTGAGATCTTTGTAATTCGGTCTCAGCATGAATTAAATCTCCTATGCTTTCTGCTTCCAGTAAATCTATTTTATTATTATGAAAAGCGTTTTTTGTGAATTCACCCGGTTCAGCTAGCCTACAGTTTTTTTCTTCTGATAACACTTTTAAAAAATATGTGATTACTGCATTACCGCCATGGATATGAAATTCCAAAAGATTGTCGCCTGTAAAGCTGTTTGGCTTAATAAAGCACAATAATATCCCTTCATCGATTATTTTGTCATTTTTTGGATCAAAAAATTTACATAAATTTAGTCTGTCAGAATATAGCTCTTTTTTTTTCGTTATTTTTTTTCCAATTTCAATAGTATCAGGACCAGATAACCGGATGATGGCTATGCCTGAAGGGCCGCGTCCTGAAGATAAAGCATAAATGTTCATTTCAAAATCTAATTAAATAATCTATATTTTTAGTATGTTTCAAATCAATTGGAAATTAAAGTCTTTTTTATATAACTTATTTGAATTTTTTAAATTAGCAAAGCTATTTTACTTCATACAAAAATACATAACAAAAAGATCAAAAATAAATATAAAAAAATTAAACCCTATTTGGGAATTTCATGCTAAATCGATTAAACTAAATAATTGTCTAAATATACTTGAAATTGGTGCGGGCAAGTCTTTGGAGCAAAATATTTACTTGTCATATATTTTTGAGGAAATAAATCAAACCGCTATTGATATTAATAATATGATTGATTTTCAATTGTTTAATAATGCTAGCCGTCAAATATCTAGTTTACTGGAATTAGAGCATAAAGGTAATGTTAAAAATATAGCGGATTTAGAGAAGAAATATAAAATAAAATATAGAGCGCCATGTAATTTAGAAAGTTTAATAAAAGATAATATTAAATTTGATATTTGTATATCTTCTACTGCTTTAGAACATTTTCCTTTACGTGATATAAATTTATTTTTAAAAGAAAGTAAATCTTTATTAATTGAAGGTGGATTAATTTCATCGGTTATAGATTATAGTGATCATTATAGTCATACAGATAAGAATTTATCACCGTTAAATTTTCTCGTTTATTCTACAGATGAGTGGGCCAAATTTAATAATAGATATTTATTTCAAAATAGACTTAGACATCATGAATATAAAAAAATATTTGAAGAAAATAAATATTCAATACAAATAGAGAAAACTGGTGAAACTATAAGTGCGCCTGAAAATTTATCAAAAGAATTTGATATAAAAGACGATAGAAATTTTATATTGTGGGGATATTATCTAATAAAAAATAACTAATAAACCATGTTTAATATAAATAAGCTTAATATATTTTTAATAAGCAAAAATTTGGCTTAACTAAAAAATCCTGAGTCTGAAATACTTTTACTATATTTTTTAATAATTTTATTATTGCTGATATTTTTTAAAAGCATGTTCTTTATTGGATTAGTTATTTTATTATACTTAAAAAATTTGTTTGTTAAATCTACTCCAAGTCCGAAAAGATTATTTTCTGGTTTACGAGAATTAGAGAAGTCTTGTAAAATAAAAGAGTCACGGATTTCTAAGCCTAGCTCAAGATTTTTTTTGATAAGCTTAGTTAATTTTTCTATATCTCTTAAAACTAAATTAAAACCTTGTCCTGCTATAGGATGAATAGCATGAATACCCTCCCCTAAAACCACTGTATTTTTTTTGTAATATTTTTTTTTAAGATTCAAATAAATAGGAAATTTCATTAATTTATCAAAGTATATTGTTGTTTTTGTTCCTATTAAATATTTTAGTTTTTCCTTTAATAAAAACTTTAAATTTTTTTCATTGTCTATTAAAAATTTCTTATTCAAACTCCAAACCAAAGAAAAATTATTTTTGTTGTAAGGTAGTATAGCTAATGGACCTTCTTTTAAAAAATACTGTGATGGGTAATTAATCAAAGCATTGTGTTTAACACTTGTTGTAATAGCCACTTCTTCGCTATTATTAAATATTGATCTTTGTCCAACTATTTCTTCATAAAAAGGTGAATTGTTTCCAAGACAAAGTATTATCATATCATAAGAAAATCTTTTGTTTTTTAAAATAACATAATTTTCATTACTAGAAATTTTTTTTACAGGTTCTTTAATTAGTCTTATATTTTTTCTTTTGGCTAAATTTTTTAAAAGTAGCTTTTTTAATTTAAAATTTTCTACAATGTGCATTAAATAATTAGAGCCGTCATAATTCAAAAAATTTAAATACTCTTTTTCATTTTGATAGAATAGTTTAATTTTTTTGCACGACCAAAATATGTTTTTTTCCTTGATGCTTGTAATTTGTTTTATGAAATGAAAATTACTATTAGATATCGCAGTTGTCCTCTTGTCTTGCTTGTGGCTAATTTTGATAGTTTGCTTCCTATAAAATAAATCAATACTTAATGGTAAATCTACCAAAGAGAGAGCAGTGGTTAAACCGGCCAAACCATCTCCAATAATGCATATTTTCTGCTTTTTCATATATTAAAAATTTTATCAATTAATTAAAAATGATACAAAGTAAACATAATGATTCGATAAATGAATACTAATTTCTACGAAAATATAACGAATTTCATGAAAAAGAGGGCTATGGAATTCATTGGGATAGTTTTATTGATAATATCAATAGGCACATTGATATCATTAATTAGCTATTCGCCAACTGACCCATCATTTGTATATGGGGCTGAAAATACAGTTATAAAAAATTTTTTTGGAATCTATGGAAGTTTTGTTTCAGATTTTTTATTACAAAGCTTTGGATTGCTGACTTTTTTATTAATTGTAACGGTTACAAGTTGGGGTTGTCAGCTTATAGTCGCAAAAACTTTAAATAAAATATTATTTAAGATCTTTTATACAATAATTTATTTAATATTTGGATCCACATTCATACATATTTTTTATAACAACTCTTATTGGTTAATTGATAACGGAAATTCAGGTTTTGTTGGGGAACTTGCATATAAGTGGTTTTATAAAATTTCTCCCCTTATAGAAAATCAATATTCCGCGATTTTTTTAATTTTTTTTACTTTAATTTTTTTTTACCTTGCTTCAGATATAAATTTTAAAAAAACTATTATTAATATTTTTAATATCACTGTTACATTATTTAAACGTCAAGATAATAAGGAACCATCTTTTGATCAAAATGAAAATGATATTTCTTTTTCAAATTCTGAGACTAAAGAGAAGCCCCAAAGATCATTTTCTTTCGAAAAGGATGACATTCAAGGAATACCAATTAATAAAAAATTTACACTGCCGTCAATTGATCTTTTAGAAAAAGAGGAAATAAAAATAAATACGTTAGAAGTAAATAAAAATAGACCTGATAGTTCATTCATGGAGAAAATACTTTTGGACTTTGGTATAGATGGTAAGATTAAAAAAATTAATAATGGTCCTGTTGTAAGTTTATATGAATTTGAACCAGCGCCAGGCGTTAAAGTTTCAAAAGTCATAAACTTATCAGAGGACCTTGCAAGAAACACTAGCTCTACATCTGCTCGTGTCTCGGTCATTCCTGGAAAGAACACGGTTGGAATAGAGATACCTAATAATGAAAGAGAGGCTGTGTCCTTAAGGGAAATAATCTCAAATGATAGATTTCACAAAAAAGAGATTAAACTTCCAATTGCGTTGGGTAAAAGTATTTCGGGGTTACCCATCGTAGGGGACTTGACTACAATGCCCCATCTTTTAATAGCGGGTACAACAGGATCTGGTAAATCAGTTTGCATAAATACTATAATAGTTTCACTACTTTACAAATTAAGTCCGGACATATGCAAATTTATTTTAATTGATCCGAAAATGCTTGAGCTTTCTTCTTACGAGGGGATTCCTCATTTATTAACTCCAGTTATAACAGATGCCAAAAAAGCCACTTCAGCTCTTGGATGGACTGTAAAGGAAATGAATAATCGATATAAATTAATGAGCAAAGTGGGGGTTAGAAATATAGATGGTTACAATTCCAAATTTAAATTAAAGATGCCTTATATTGTTGTGGTGGTCGATGAAATGTCTGATCTTATGCTTGTGGCGGGCAAAGAAATAGAAAATTATATTCAGAAGCTCTCTCAGATGGCAAGGGCCGCAGGTATTCATATTATAATGGCAACACAAAGACCAAGCGTAGATGTTATTACTGGGACTATTAAAGCGAATTTTCCTACTAGGGTATCGTTTCAAGTAAGCTCTAAGATAGATAGCAGAACAATTCTAGGCGAGCAGGGTGCTGAACAACTTTTAGGTAAAGGGGACATGCTATTTATGTCTTCAGCCAACAGGATAATAAGAATTCATGGCCCTTACGTTTCTGAAAAAGAAATCGAACTAATTACTAGTGTACTAAGAGGTCAGGGGGCTCCAGAATTTATAAGTGAAATAACAAATATAGAAAAGGATGAAACAAGCGAAATTAATGAAGAAGAAGACGATGAATTATATTCAAAAGCCCTTGAAATTATTAAAACAGAAGGCAAAGCCTCTACTAGCTTTCTTCAAAGAAAACTGCAGATTGGCTATAATAGAGCAGCGAGAATAATAGACTCAATGGAAGAAAAGGGAGTAGTTAGTAAAGCAAATCATGTCGGGAAACGTGAAGTCCTCTAAGGTTTTTTATAAGCTTAATTTTTTATTTTGTCTGTTTTTGCTTACTATTTTTAATGATAGTTATGCAAATCAAAAAAGGGATATTATTGAAAAATTAAAAAATACAGAGTCTTTAGAGTTTAAATTTACACAAAAAACAAATGAACTTTATGAAAAAGGACAGTGTATTTTACTTTTCCCTAGCAAGCTTAAGTGTGTTTATAAAGATCAATCTAGAAAAATTTTAATCATCAATAAAAACAGCCTGTCGATCGAACAAAAAAGATACAGGAAGAAGTATATTTACAATATTTCGAACTCACCCTTTGTTGATATCTTGGACAAATATAAGCTTATTCATCTTATTGAGGAAGGTGAAATTAACTCTAAAAATAAATTTTTAGAAATTCTTTCTCTAAATAGAGCTGGTAGGCCAATTACAATTATGCATGATCCTAAAACATTAAATCTAATGGGCTGGAAAATTAAAGATAACGTTGGAAATGATATAATATTTTTAATTAAGATTTTAACAGAAAACAAAGATTACAATCTCGATCTATTTAGGATTACACCATAAATTTATACTAGATACTTTTCTACAAGAGTCTTAAATAATTCTATATGATCCTCAGAGTCATTTAAACAAGGTATCATATCAAAGTTTTTACCCCCACTTTTTATAAAACTTTCTTTTCCTTGTATTAGTATTTCTTCTAATGTTTCCACGCAATCAGAAGAGAAACCAGGACAAATAACTAATAGGTTTTTAACATCTTTGCTTGGCAAACTTTCTAGTGTTTTATCTGTATAAGGCTTAAGCCAATCCTGTGGTCCGAACCTTGATTGAAATGATGTTTCGATTTTAACATCTTTAAACTTTTCAGCTATCAATCTTGATGTTTTTTGACAATAGCATTGATATGGGTCGCCTTTGTCGAAGTAAGATTTTGGTATTCCATGATAAGAAGCTAAAATTAAATCAGGTTTCCACGTTGTTTCTTTAATTTTCTTTTTTATACTATTAACTAAAGCCTCAATATATTGTGGCTCACTTTCATAGTGAGGAACTATTTGAAGACTGGGCTGCCATCGCATTTTCATGAGATTTCTATATACTTCGTCACAGACAGTTGCGGTGGTAGCTGCCGCATACTGTGGGTAAAGAGGTAAAATGATTATATTTTCGCAGCCCAGCTTTTTTAAGGCCGTTAGTTTACTTTTTATGCTAGGATTTCCGTACCTCATTGCAAAGTCTATTATTAATTTATCACTAAAAATTTTCTTATTTAATTTTTCAGCCTGAGCTCTTGTATAATATAAAAGAGGGGACTCGTTTGTTCCTTTCATCCATATTTCCTTGTATGCTTTCGCTGTTCTTGATGGTCTAAAAGTTAATATAAAAACGTTTAGTATAATTTGCCATATAAAGGGATTTACCTCTATAACTCTTCTATCAGATAAAAATTCTTTCAAATATTTCCTTATGTCCCACCAACTTGTGCTGTCTGGAGTTCCTAGATTGATTAACAGGATACCAGTTTTTCCAAATTTAACTATCGGGTGGTTTGTGCCTATACTATTTATATTCATAATTTTTTACAAAATTAACAAGTTGATTTACATTATCTGGCTTTGTTTGAGGAAGCAAACCGTGCCCTAGGTTAAAAATATAAGGATATCCTCTAAAAATCTTTAGAAAATTTTCTGCTTCTTTGAAAATTGTATTTTTATCAGCTAATAATATTTTCGGATCCATTCCGCCCTGAATACATACACCGTTAAGATTTTTTTTAGCCCACTCAGGATCAACATCAAAATCAATATTAACACAATTAGGTTTAACGATTTTTGAAAAAATTGCATATTTTTTTCCGATGCCTTTTGGAAAACAGATAACAGGGACACTCAATTTCTTACAAAAATCTACAAGAGTATGATTGGGTTTATAACAATAATTCTCAATATTTTTTTCAGGCACTAACCCTGCCCACGAGTCAAAAATTTGAACAATGTCAGCTCCAGCGTTAATTTGATTTTTAATATGTATTTTTAAAAACTTTGTAATTTTTTTTAAAACTAAATCTATTTCTGATTTTTTTTTATCCATTAATTGTAAATCAAGGGTTACTTTATCTTTTTTCAAACCAAACATATAAACTGCTAAAGTCCACGGCGAACCAATAAAAGAAATTAATGATTTTTTGCTATCTAAATTTTTTCTGGTTTTTTTAATAGCCTCATAAACTGGGTTAAGTGTATTAGTAAAAGCTCTATCATCCCTTTTGAGAAACTCATCTATTTCAAATTTAGATAAAACTGGTCCTAAGTTATCAATAAAAGTGATGCTCTGGCCAAGGCCGTACGGAACCATTAATATATCCGAAAATATTATAGCAGCATCTACATCAAATCTTTTTAACGGTTGAAGTGTAATTTCTGAGCTTAAATCGGGATTTAAACAAAGTTTAATAAAATCTTTGTTTTTTTTTCTAATATTTATAAATTCAGGAAGATATCTACCCGCTTGTCTCATAAACCATATGGGAACACAAGTATTATTTTTTCCGATCAAACATTTCTTAATTTCATTCATTAATAAGTTATATATTTAAAAGTATAATAATTGATATAGGTTATGTTGGTATCTGCTATAAATATTTATACATATTTCTTAACATTTTATTCACTAAATTTTAGATATTAAGCCAATTCTGTGCTCAAGAATTTTTTTTATTAACATTTTATTACTACAGAAATACGAAATATTCACAATCAATAAAATGTTAGAAGTTTGTTAATAAATGTTAGTATCTTCTATGAAAAAAAAACAGGAATGTATAAAAAGAAGTTATAATTAAATTACTCACAAACTTATGTCCGAAAAATACAATGTATATCTTATTTCAGACTCAACGGGTGAGACACTAGATAGGATATTTCTATCCTTAAAGTCTCAATTTAATAATTTTGAATATGAAAAAAAAGAATTTGTTTTTGTTAGAACCAAACAGCAGATAGACAAAATTATTGAAGAGTGTAAGATGTTGAATAATTCAATAATTCTATACACCATTGTTGAAACAAAGCTGGCGAAATATATTTCATCTGAAAGTGAAGAAAAGAAAATACCCTGTTTTGGTATTCTAGGTAATTTGATATTGTCCTTTTCTAAGCTACTTAATCAAAAAGCGTCTCATAAACCCAGCGCACAACACGTGTTAGATGAAGATTATTATAAAAGAATAGAAGCCATACAATTTACAATGTCACATGACGATGGGAAAAAAATTAACGATATAGAAGAGGCAGATGTAATCTTATTAGGCGTTAGCAGGACAAGCAAAACACCCACCTCTATATATCTAGCTAATAGAGGATACAAAACTATTAATATCCCACTTGTTCCGGGCCAGAGTATTTCTGATGAATTAAAAAAAAATAAATCAAAGGTCTGCGTAGTTGGGTTGGTGGCTGATCCAGAAAGATTATCGGACATCAGAAGAAACAGAGTGGCAATAATGAACGACGCAAGGCTTCCGACCTACACTAACTTGGAGTCAATTAATAATGAAGTAAAAGACTCAAAAAATTTGTTTAAAAAATATAATTGGCCGATAATTGATGTCACAAGGAAATCAGTGGAAGAAACCGCAGCAGCTATAATTAAAATATTTGATATAAACAAAAAAAAATGAATATAATATTAGCTTCAAAGAGCGGTGTGAGGAAAAAAATTTTAGAAGAATATAATATTCTATGTGAAGTAATACCTTCAAATGTAGATGAAGACGAGGCAAAAAAATCTTTTATAAACGAAGGAGCAACACCTTTATTAATTTCAAAAAATTTAGCTGAAATAAAATCTATAAAAGTAAGTGCCAAAAACCCAAATAAAACTGTTATTGGTGCGGATAGTGTTATCTCCTTAGAAAACACATTAATTAATAAACCTACCGATCGAGAAGACGCGGAAAAAATATTAAAAAAACTAAATGGAAAAACTCATTATTTAATAAGCTCCGTTTGTATTTCAAAGAACGGTTCAATGATATGGAATTATACGGATAGTTCAGAATTAAAAATGAAAAAGCTAAATGACCTCGCAATAAAAAATTATTTAAAAAAAATTGACACTAAAACATTGTTAGATTATGGGGTTTATCAAGTGGAAGCCGACGGATTAAATCTATTTGAAAGTATCAAAGGGGACATAAATTCAATAATGGGTCTGCCAATTAAACAAATAATCAACTATATTAGTGCTTTAGAAAAATGAAAAAAAAATACGGAATAATTGGAAAGCCATTATCTCATTCTTTATCGCCGACATTACATAATTATTGGTTTAAAAAATATAACTTGGATGCAGAATATCTTTTATTAGAAATTAAAGAAGCAGAAATTGAAAAAATATTAAATAAAGTGAGATCGAAAGAAATTAATGGAATTAATGTAACCTTACCATATAAACAAAAAGTTATCCCTTTTCTGGATGAGCTGGGGGAAAATTCCTCTGAAACAAAATCTGTTAATACAATTTGGCTCCAAGAAAAAAACAAAGCTTTAAAAGGAGATAATACAGATGTATTCGGTCTTTTGGCTGGCTATTTTAAAGAAATAATCGGCGTTAAAAATCTAAACACGAAAGTATTAATACTCGGTGCCGGCGGTGTAGCGCCCTCTGTAATATATGCTTTACAAAAATCGCTTGTCAATAATATTTACTTATCAAATAGAACACAAAGTAAATCTATATTTCTAAAAAAAAAATTTAAAAACATAAAAATATTAGAGTGGAAAGAAGTTAAAAAATCGGTCGAAAACTTTGATATTATAATTAATGCAACTAGTTTGGGACTAAAGGGAGGCGATAACTTTGATTTTTCATTTAATAATTGTAAAGCCTCGATGATTTATATTGATACAATATATAACCCTCTAAAAACGAAAATGATTGAAGAGTTAAATAACCAAGAAATAAAAACATTTAATGGGCTAGACATGTTTTTGTATCAAGGTCAAAAATCATTTTATTTATGGCATGAAATTAATCCCGAGATAAATGATGAACTTATAAATTTATTAAAGAAAAAAATAAAATGACCATAATTGGAGTTACTGGCTCAATAGCATCAGGCAAAACAACATTTGCTAAACTTTTTTCACAAAGAAAGTTCCCGATATTTAGTGCGGATGAAGAAGTTAAAAATTTATATAAAACAAGATCAGTCATAAACGAAATAAAAAGGAAGCTTAAAATTAATACCACCAAAACTTTAAAGAGGAAAATTGGCGAAAGTATTAAAAAAGATATTAAATTTCTTAGAGTAATTGAAAATATTATTCATCCAAAAGTTAGAAACAAAATGAAAAAATTTATTAATGCTAATAAAAAAAAATATATTATAATATTAGAAATACCACTTTTATTTGAGAACAAATTAAATAATTATTTTGACGTAATTTTTTTTGTTCATTCTAGTAAAAAAAAGAGGATGTTGAGGTATATAAAAAAAGGAGGGAATAAAAAACTATTTTCTATCTTAGACAGTAAGCAAATTAAACCTAGCCTAAAGATTAAGTTAAGCGATCATGTAGTGAATAATAATGCCACTTTAAATGCGTTAAAAAAGAATGTTAGAATATTGAGAAATAGATATGAATGAGATAATTTTAGATACAGAAACTACAGGACTTTCCTACAGGGATAACCACAAGATAGTAGAAATAGCCTGTATAGAAACCAAAGATTTAATTCCGACCGGTAAAACATTTCATAAAATTATTAACCCTGAACGAAGTGTTCCAGAAGAAGCTTACAAAATTCACGGTTTTTCAACTGACTTTTTGAAGTCTAAAGAAACTTTCAAAGAAGTTGCCGATAGTTTTTTGAGATTTATTGAAAACAAAAACCTTATAATTCACAATGCACCATTCGATTTAGGGTTTTTAAATTTTGAACTAAGGTTAACCAAAAGAGAAGAAATAAAAAAAAATAAAATTATTGATACACTCGAACTAGCTAGAGGAAAGTTTCCCGGAACATCTAATTCATTGGATGCCCTATGTAAAAAATTCAATATTGATCTCTCTAAAAGAAGTAAACATAATGCACTGCTTGACTGTCAACTATTAAGAGAAGTGTACATAAATTTAATTGACGCTAAAGAACCACGCCTTTTATTTCAAAATGATAAAGAGGAGCGTGTTGAAAATATAAATCAAGCTATAAATTTTAATTATTCTAAAAAAATAATTAAACCTAGTGACGATGACTTGAAAAAACACAAAGATTTTTTAAAAAGAGAATTAAAAAAAAACCACTATTGAATTTTTCTTTTTTGATAAAGTTTTTCAAAATCTACAATATTATCAATTTTAATATCTTTAAAACCAGATTTTTCAAAAAGATAAACAAAGGTGCTTCTTATTTCTTTGTAAATTTCCGAAGGTACTTTTATCAGTATAATTTTTTCAAGGTCTTCTTTGTTCGTTAAGTCTCCGTCGAGTTGAATTAAGGTTGAAAATATTATTTTAGTATCAATTTTCTCTGACTCATCATTTATCTTTGGTTCCAAAGACAAACACGTTTCAACTTCAATAATCTTATTCTTTATTTGCTCACTTCTAATATTTATATTTATTTTATAATTAGATATATTTTTTGATAATAAAAAGAAAGTATTAGCATTAGGTATAATAAACTTAAGGTCTTTTATATATTTAGCAATAATTTTATAATTCATCTTTATCATCTTTCTTTTCTTCAATTATTTCAGCCTCGACAACATCTTCTACTTCTCCTTTTACTATATTTTCTTTTTTTGAATATGTTTTTTTTATTATATTGTTTATTAAAATATTTCTTGTGAATGGAAGCAATAAAAAAAAACCAATACTATCAGATATAAAGCCAGGTAAAATTAATAATATTGCAGCTATACCTATAGAGGCACCAGAAATTATTTCATATACTGGAACTTTATTTTTATAAATATTAACAAACCCAGACTTTAATGTATTCATTCCTTCAATCCTTGCACAGTAGATTCCTGTAATTGCGGTTAAAAAAATTAATAAAACTGTATTTAAGGCCCCAATTTGTTGACCAACTTTAATCATAACTACAATTTCTAATATAGGCAGGCCTATAATTATCAGTATTAATGAGTTCATTTGTCTATTACAAAATTATATTATTAATGTATATTTATCAAACTATGAGTAATAATTTTGGATATATTGACATAATTTTATTAGCAATGATTGCTGGATTCATAATATTGAGGCTAAGAAATATTTTAGGTAGAAAAACTGGCCATCAAGGTAAAGTTTTTACAGATTTTACAGAAAAAAAATTTGAAGAATTCAAGAAAGAAATAATTAAAAAAGACAAAGCTAACAATCATACTCTAGAAGGCCCTGCAAAAGATGAATTTTTAAAAGGGGCGGAAATTGCTTATGAAAGTATAATTACTACTTTTGCTTCAGGTGATCAGAAAAAGTTAAAAGACCTTTTAACAAATGAAATGTTTTCTAATTTTGAACAAGCCATTAACCAGAGGCAAAAAGATAATATAAAATCTGAGCTAACTTTTATTGGAATGAAAAAATCTGAATTAGAAAAGTTTGAAAAAATCAAAGATGAAATTTTTGCAACTGTTAAATTTGTATGTGAAATTATATCTACTAAAAAAGATAAAAGTAACAATATTATCGAAGGGAACCCCGATAAAATTAAAATTGTTACTGATCACTGGAAGTTTAAAAAAAGTACGTTAAGTCAAAGTCCCAACTGGTATTTAGCTGAAATTATTAGTAAGTGAAAAAAAAAGAAGATATCTCTCAAACTGACAAAAAAGATTGGGATGAATATACTAGCAGGATCACAGATATTGTTGATAAAGAAGAGTTGAGCACAGAAAATAATTCAGCCAGGAGATTTAAATTTGACTTACATGGATATACTTTATCAGAGGCAAATATTAAAGCTGAAGAAATCATATCTCATTGCCTAAAAAAAAATGTTTATGAAATTTTGCTAATCACGGGCAAGGGCATTCATTCTAATACGGATAATGATGTGTACTCATCAAAAAATTATAGTAAACTTAGATACTCCATACCTGAATATTTAAATACAAATACAAATGTTGCTAACAAGATTTCTTACATATCTAAAGCAGATCTAAAAGATGGTGGTGACGGAGCTATAATAATCAAACTTAAAAAATTATAAAATAAATTTTGAAAGATCTGTGTCTTTCACTAAATTACCTAAGTTATTCTCAACATATTTTTTATCTATTGTAATTTTTTCTCCCGCGCGGTCAGTAGCATTAAAACTAATTTCATCTAGTACTTTTTCAATAATCGTATGCAATCTTCTAGCGCCTATATTTTCAACTGAAGAATTCACATCCGCCGATAGTTTGGCAAGCATGTCAATTCCATCGTCAGTAAATTCAAGCTCTACATCCTCTGTTTTTAATAGAGCCTTATATTGCTTAATTAAACTATTGTCTGGCTCCTTTAATATTCTTTTAAAATCCTCTTCATTTAATGCACTTAACTCCACCCTAATTGGTAGTCTACCTTGTAATTCTGGCAACAAGTCAGATGGTTTGGCTAACTGGAAAGCTCCTGATGCTATAAATAAAATATGATCAGTTTTTATAGGCCCATGTTTGGTATTTACAGTAGTGCCTTCAATTAATGGAAGCAAATCTCTTTGTACACCTTCTCTAGAAACATCACCACCAGCTCTATCTCCTCTAGCTGAAACTTTGTCAATTTCATCTAAAAAAACTATGCCATTTTCTTCAGTATATTTTTTTGCTTGTACTACTATTTTATCTTCTTCGATCATTTTATCAGATTCTTGAGCCACTAAAATGTCATGAGATTCTTTTACAGACATTTTTTTCTTTTTACCTTTTTTGTTACCCATTGATTTTCCAAGGATATCTCCAATATTTACCATACCAACATTAGCACCTGGCATGCCTGGGATTTCAAAACTCTGCATATTGGATGAATTTTCTTGTACCTCTATTTCAATCTTATTATCATCTAAATCTCCGCTTCTTAGTCTTTTTCTAAAGCTTTCTCTCGTAGCAATGCTAGCCTTATTTCCAACTAAACAATCGAGAACCTTTTCTTCAGCAGCTAATTGTGCTTTTGCATTAACTTCTTTTCTTTTTCTTTCTCTTTCCATCGCAATTGCAATTTCAATTAGGTCTCTTATAATTTGCTCAACATCTCTACCAACATAACCTACTTCAGTAAATCTCGTAGCTTCCACTTTTATAAATGGAGCTTCAGCTAATTTAGATAGTCTTCTCGAAATTTCAGTTTTACCAACACCTGTAGGCCCTATCATTAATATATTTTTGGGCAGTACCTCGTTTTTAATATCGCCAGTAAGCGCTTGCCTTCTCCATCTATTTCTTAATGCAACTGCTACAGCCTTTTTAGCTTCTTTCTGGCCTATAACATATCGGTCTAATTCTGAAACAATTTCTCTAGGTGATAAAGCACTAACGCGAGACTCTTTTGATTTAGATTTCTTTACTATATTTAAATTTGCAGCTCTTTTTACTCCAGGCATAAATTAAACTTTTTCTACAGTTACGTTGTTATTTGTAAAAACACATATGTCAGAAGCAACTTTGATAGATTTTCTAGCAATTTCTTCGGCCCCTAACTCTGTTTCGATTAAAACTTTTGCTGCTGCTAGAGCATAATTGCCTCCTGATCCAATACCGATAATTCCATCTTCAGGCTCTAGGACATCGCCGGTTCCAGAAATTATAAAACTATTTTCTTTATCAGCAACTGCCATAAGCGCCTCGAGTCTTCTTAAATACTTATCGCTTCGCCAATCTTTTGCTAGTTCTACGGCGGCTCTTGGTAAATTTCCGGCATGTTTTTCTAATTTGGCTTCCAGCCTTTCAAATAGTGTTAGAGCGTCGGCTGTTGATCCAGCAAAGCCCGCTATAACTCCTCTTTTTTCAATCTTTCTAACTTTTTTAGCTTTGCTTTTTAAAACCGTATTTCCAAGACTTACTTGACCATCTCCTGCTACAACTGTCTCATTATTTTTTCTCAATAGAACAATTGTTGTGCCATGCCATTTTTCAGCTGTATTCATGGTATTATATGTGGAGACTATTTCTATTTCTTCAATAGATAATCCAGAATTATTGATAAAATGGTTAATTATATATATATCTTTGATTAAACAAGAGTATTTATATGACAAGAAAAGCAAAAATAATTAGAAAAACTAAAGAGACCAGCATCTCCGTTGAAGTAAATATTGATGGAAAAGGGAAATACAACATTAAAACAGGAATAGGATTCCTCGATCACATGTTGGAGCAGCTGTCCAAACATTCTTTAATAGATATAAACCTTAAAGCCAAAGGAGACACACATATTGATCTTCACCACACAACTGAAGACACCGGAATAGCCATTGGCGAGGCTGTTAAAAAAGCGGCTGGAAATTTGAAAGGCATTAAAAGATATTCTTCCACAATGATACCCATGGATGAAACTTTAAGCCGAGTCTCCTTAGATATTTCAAATAGACCTTATTTAATTTGGAAGATAGAACTTAAAGTTGAAAAACTAGGGGAAATGGATACCGAGCTTTTTAGAGAATGGTTCCAGGCTTTTTCACAATCTGCAGGAATTACTCTTCACGTTGAAAACATTTATGGTGAAAATAGTCACCACAAAATAGAGTCATGTTTTAAGGGTTTGGCCAGATCGTTGAAGGAAGCTCTTACAATTGACAAAAGAATTAAAAACTCAATACCTTCCACTAAAGGTAAATTATAAAATCAAATGTTATTAACCGTAGTTGATTATGGAGTTGGCAATTTAAGGTCAATCGCTAAATCTGTTGAAAAAGCAAATTCTGATACCAACTTAAATTACTCAATTAAAGTTAGTTCGGATGTTGGTGACGTGAAGAAATCGGACAAAATAATTTTACCCGGCCAAGGTTCTTTTAAAGCCTGCAAAACTGGTATTGATAATATCGAGGGATTACAGGAGCAATTAAATGAAAGTGTTTTAATAAAAAAAAAGCCAATTTATGGAATTTGTGCAGGTATGCAATTGTTTGGTACCACTGGACATGAAGAAGAAAAAACAGCGGGATTAAATTGGATTCCGGGTGAAGTAATTAAATTGGATTTAGGTTCGTCAAAACTTAAAATTCCCCATATGGGTTGGAATGAATTAAAAGTTGAAAATGTCTCTAATGTTTTTAAAAATATGGCCAACACTAATCATGCTTATTTTATACACAGCTATGAATTTGTTCCTGAGGATAAAAATAAGATTTCAATAACAACTGATTATGGAAAAGATGTGGTTGCCGCAGTTTCTTCAGGAAATATATATGGATCCCAATTTCACCCAGAAAAAAGTCAAAGCACTGGGATAAAAATTTTAACTAACTTTTTAAATTTATAGCTTAAATGAAAATATTTCCGGCAATAGATATTAAGAACAAAAGGTGTGTGAGGTTAATCAAAGGAGACTTTAATAAAAAAACTGAATACAAAACTTCACCAATTGATCAAGCTGGCAAATATAAAGATCATGGTTTTAAAAATTTACATATTGTTGATTTGGATGGCGCTTTAACTGGCAATACAGTTAACTTAGATATCATCCAAGCAATAGTAAATAAATATGATTTAAAAATCGAAGTAGGTGGTGGCATTCGATCTATAGATAGCATTAAAAAGTACGTTGATTCGGGTGTAGAAAAAGTAATTTTAGGTAGTGCTGCAATACAAAATAAAGAGCTTCTAAAAGAAGCGTGCAATAAATTTAAAAACAAAATTGCGCTAGGATTGGACGCTAAGAATGAAAGCCTTTCTATTGCAGGGTGGAAAGAGGATTTAAACATCAAGACTTCAGATTTTTTAAAAGAGGTTAATGATTTTGGTGTAAGCAGGCTGATCTATACTGACATTAATAAGGATGGAACTAAAGCTAGCCCTAACTTTGAGGAAACAGTAAAAATAGCAGAGTTATCTAAGTGTCCTGTAATTATTTCCGGAGGAGTTTCTTCAATCAACGATATTAAAAAAGCAAAAGAGTTAAATAACAAGAACATTGAAGGCATAATTGTTGGTAAAGCAATATATGATGGTGATATAAAATTAGACGAACTGGCGGTGGAATTAGATGCTTAAAAATAGAATAATACCCTGTTTAGATGTGAAAAATGGAAGAGTTGTTAAGGGCATAAATTTTTTAGATTTAAAAGACGCCGGTGATCCGGTCGAACAAGCAAGTATTTATGATCAGGGAGGAGCTGATGAAATATGTTTTCTAGACATTACAGCAAGCAATGAGAATAGAAATACTATTATAGACGTTGTTAATAAAACTGCTGAAAAATGTTTTGTTCCTCTTACTGTGGGAGGGGGTATTAGAACAATAGAAAATATAAGAGATCTATTGTTGGCTGGAGCAGATAAAGTTTCCATCAATACTGCAGCGGTAAAAGATATTAAGTTTGTAAAGGAAGCGTCAAGAAAGTTTGGCACTCAATGTATGGTAGTAGCGGTTGATGCTAAAAAAGTCTCAAATGGGAGGTGGGAAATATTTACTCATGGAGGCAGAGAAAAAACTGGAATTGATGCAATAGAGTTCTCCAAAAAAGCGGAAGCCAATGGTGCAGGAGAAATTCTCTTAACCTCAATGGATAAAGATGGAACAAAAACTGGGTATGATTTAGAGCTCTTAAATAAAATCACTAACTCAATTAATATTCCTGTAATAGCCTCTGGAGGAGCGGGTAATTTAGAACATTTATATGAGGCAATAAAAACTGGAGGAGCAAGTGCAGTTTTAGCCGCTTCTATTTTTCATTACGGAGAATATACTATTAAAGAAGTCAAAGAGTATTTGAATTCTAAAAATGTATCAGTAAGATTATAAAATGCTTAAAAATCTAGAAGATCTAATTAAGGTAATCAGAGAGAGAAAAGGTTCATCTCCTGACAAGTCATATACCAATAAATTACTTAATGATAAAAATTTAAGTGTATCCAAAGTAAAAGAAGAAATTGATGAATTGATTGAAGCGGTTGAAAAAAATTCAAATAAAATACATGAAGCAACAGATGTCATTTATCATTTAATAGTTTACCTTGAGGCTAATGACGTCAAGATCGAAGATATAATGTCTGAATTAAAGAGAAGACAAAAATGAGTTACGACAAAAATAATATATTTGCTAAAATCCTTAGAGGTGAGATACCTTGTAAAAAGATTTATGAAAATGAATTTGTATTATCTTTTTATGATGTTAACCCTCAAAAGAAAATTCACGTGCTAGTAATACCAAAAGGAGAATACATTGACTTAGATGATTTTAATAATAAGGCATCGGATAAAGAGATAGTTGAATTAAATAAAGCAATCACACATGTTTCAAGCCTGTTAGGAGTAAGAGAAAGAGGTTTCCGTACATTAACAAATATTGGAAGCGACGGAGGCCAAGAAGTCCCACATTTGCATTACCACATATTTGCAGGTGAAAAAATTGGAAAAATGGTATCTTAAATAAAATGCTTAAAGTACAAAGATATTTTTTAGAAACTAGAGAAATAGACTACAAAAAAAAAATTTTTATATTGCCAAAAAACTATAAGATAATTCTAGAAAGAAAAAATTTTACTATTAATAAATTTTTTTATAAGCAAATAGGAATAGATCACTATTGGAGAGACAGATTAATTTGGACAGATAAAGAATGGCAAACTTACATCTCTAATCCAAATCTTGAAACCTGGGTTATAAAAAATGGCCAAGAACTAGTTGGATTTTATGAGCAGGAATTTCATCCAAAAAGAAATGAAATAGAATTGATTAATATGGGTATCTTAAAAGAATATAGAGGAAAAAAACTTGGATCAGCTTTACTGTTGTTTATGATAGAAAATTCTTTTAAAAAAAAAGCAGAGAGAATATGGGTGCACACATGCAGTTTAGATCATCGATATGCTTTACAAAACTATAAATCAAAAGGATTTAAAATTTTTAAAAAAGAAGAAATAGATTTTGTTGCTTAAAAATATGAATTTTTATCTTTTATTTAAATCTTTACATTTGATCGCCGTAATTTCCTGGATGGCAGGGCTTTTATATTTACCAAGAATATTTGTTTATCATGCCGAACAGGCAGGTAATAAAAATCAAGAAGAAGTGTTCAAAGTTATGGAAAGAAAACTTTTTAATTATATAATGATGCCAGCGATGATTTTTACATATTTGTTCAGTTTAGGACTTATCCATACTTTGGGTTTCTCAGTATTTTTAGAACTTTGGATGCAAATAAAAGTAGTAGCGGTAGCAATATTAACTTATTACCATTTTTATCTAGGTAAATGCGTTAGATTATTTGCGAGCAATCAAAACATAAAATCATCTAAATTTTATAGAATTATCAATGAGGTCCCAACAATTTTGTTAATAATCATTATTTTTGTTGTAGTTTTTAAACCTTTATAAGGGTTGAAATATTAAAAAAAATACATATATTTAAGTTACTTACCTAATTACTATAAATCAAAATATGAACCTACAAGAACTTAAGCAAAAGAACCCGGCGGAACTTATTTCTGAGGCCGAAAAGCTCGGAATTGAAAATCCAAGCACCCTTAGAAAGCAAGAAATTCTTTTTGCAATATTAAAAAAATTAGCTGAAAAAAACGAACAAATCACTGCTATAGGTGTATTAGAAGTTTTACAAGATGGATTTGGTTTTTTAAGAGCAATAGAGTCAAATTATTTACCAGGACCAGACGATATATATGTTAGCCCTAGTCAAATAAGAAGGTTTGGCCTAAGGACAGGAGACTCTGTTGAGGGAGAAATAAGAGGTCCAAAAGATGCCGAAAGATATTTTGCACTTTTAAAAGTTAATAAAATTAATTATGAGAATCCAGAAAAAGTAAGAAATAAAATAGCATTCGATAACCTAACGCCACTTTATCCAAATGAAAGAATAAAATTAGAAGTTGAAACAACAAAAGTTGAAAAAAAACCTGACAATACAGCAAGACTAATAGATCTTGTAAGCCCAATCGGAAAAGGTCAGAGAGCTTTAATTGTATCTCCTCCTAGAGCAGGTAAAACAATCATTTTACAGAATGTGGCTCAATCAATAACAGCCAACCATCCAGAATGTTTTTTAATGGTTCTATTAATAGATGAGAGACCAGAGGAAGTAACAGACATGCAAAGATCTGTTAAAGGAGAAGTGGTCGCATCAACTTTTGATGAGCCAGCATCAAGACACGTCGCCGTTGCTGAGATGGTAATAGAAAAAGCAAAAAGATTAGTAGAACACAAAAAAGATGTAGTTATTTTGCTAGATTCGATAACAAGATTAGGTAGAGCATATAATGCGGTTATACCAAGTTCAGGCAAAGTGCTTACTGGAGGAGTAGACGCTAATGCGCTTCAAAGACCAAAAAGGTTTTTTGGAGCAGCGAGAAATGTAGAGGAAGGTGGTTCACTTACAATTATTTCTACTGCGTTAGTAGATACAGGAAGTAGAATGGATGAGGTGATTTTTGAAGAGTTTAAAGGAACAGGAAATTCAGAATTAATTCTTGATAGAAAAGTTGCTGATAAACGAATTTATCCAGCGCTAGATATCACAAGGTCTGGAACACGTAGAGAAGAATTACTTTTTGAAAAAGATGATCTTTCTAAAATGAATGTCCTAAGAAGAATTATAAGTCCTATGGGAACAATGGATGGAATAGAATTTTTAATTTCTAAATTAAAAAATACAAAAAATAATGCTGACTTTTTTGACTCAATGAACAAAACTAGTTAAAATTTTATTGAATTGTATTTTTGTTGAAATTAATTTCGTGTAAATAAAATTCGATAATATTCTGCAAAGTTTTTGTTTTCTCTTCATTCGTAATAGTCTCTAACAATTTTTGTTTTTCTTCATTAGATACTGGAGCAATCATTGCTAGAGTATTAATTTGTTGATACTTATCCAGTTTCTCAAATTCTTTCCAGTTTAAAAGAAGACCATTTTTATCAAAAAATTTTTTTATTTTATTCATAAAAAGATCAAACTTTGATTTGTCTAACTCAACATTATTTGTTTCTAAATCTGGTTGAAACCTTGAATATTTCACTTCAAATTCACGGTACGATTTATCATTGTTTAATTCCTTTAAGATATCAAATCTTGTAAGCCCAGTCAGATTAATTATTAATCTACCGTCCTCATTTTTTTGATAGTCACTAATCTTTCCTAAGCAACCAACTTTATAGATGTCATTACCTTTTCTTGTTGCCTGTACCATGCCCATCAATTTATCTCTTTTAATTGCATCGTTTACTAAGTCTAGGTACCTTTTTTCAAAAATATTTAGAGGTAAGTTTGTTTTAGGAAAGTAAATAACACCACTAAGTGGGAAAATAGGAATTCTAGTAGGAAAATTATTATTCATAAACTTATTATAATAGAAAATTCAGTTTAACAGTAGTGACATTTTATTAATGTTGACCTTATTAAAATTAATGTACTATAATCACATTAAATGCGGGCATAGCTCAGTGGTAGAGCGTCTCGTTGCCAACGAGAAGGTCGAGGGTTCGAATCCCTTTGCCCGCTCCAATATGTTATGGATGATTTA
>MDTC01144606.1_pt1 | contig 36485 bp, 39 predicted proteins | sample 811181 | NCBI WGS metagenome assembly MDTC01 (sample SAMN05326644, study PRJNA326480) | marine metagenome | isolation source: seawater | place: Pacific Ocean: North | collected 2011
AGCTCAATCAGAAGCCCAAGCTCAATCAGAAGCCCAAGCTCAATCAGAAGCCCAAGCTCAATCAGAAGCCCAAGCTCAATCCCAAGACCTGAAAACAGAAACCACCGAATCACAAGATCTATCTGAAAGTCTTTCAAATAAACTATCAGAAATGTTTTCATTTATTGGTGATTCAATAACTAACATACGTATATTTGGTGACCGTATTAATAAGCAAAAAGTTACCGGGACATCGGGTAATCTTGAATCTATTGAAGAGGAAACAGATCAAACTATGACAGAAGACGAAATTTTAAAAAAATGTGGCGATTATAGCAGTATGGGTCTATATACTGTATCCGGTGGTAATAAAGATGCTCCTGCGTGGATTGATCAACGAAAATTAATACAAAATAATCTTTCAAGGGAAAAAACTACTACATTTATAAATACACACTGTGTAGATAGCTCATATAATACTAAAATTGAAAATGTTGCAAATAAAACCTCTAATTTAGCTATTAAATCGTCCGTAATGATTAATACATTCAATGTAATCATAAATATTATGAAGGTAGCGGTAGGAGTTTCATTATTATTAGCTGTTGTAACAGCAGCAGCAGCAGCAGCAGCATTTTTTATAGGGCTCGGGTCATCTGTATTTTTAACACCTATGGCCCTTATGGTATCAATAGTAACATTTTTAACTTTTAAAATTAAAAATCTCGTAGCATATGAAATTGCTAATCCATATAATGGTCAGATTACAAATCAAATAATAGAAGCAAACACCCTATATAAAACAAAATTATTATATAATAAAATTTTTAAAAAACCTAAACAACTTTCATCAATTATTCAATCAACTCCAACAACATTTATATTTAATAATATTAGCTATAATTCAAAAAATATTAGTAAACAGAATGGGCATTATTATGAACAGGGTAGTACTTCCATAATAGAGGGCTTAAATGATGATACATTAATTATGTCAGATGAAGAATATACATCAGAAGAAATACTTAATGGATCAGTTAACTCTTCTATTATACCTAATATTAATGAGAAACGTCTTTTATTAATTAATTTATACAAAATAGTTGGTAGTGATAATTTTGAAAAATTGGCACAACAAGAACGGTTCAACATATTAGACGATGATCAAGGTAATAATAAAATGAATAATATTAGACCATTTATTAATAAAGTTTCACGTAAATTATGGAATTATAATTATGATACATTATTAACAGCTAAAAACTCTAAATCAATTAATGATGGCAGCTTTAAAAGTTTACAACAAATACGAAATTTCAGATTTAAAATAGATAAAGGAGATTTAGTTAATAATTATAAAGAGAATTTAAATTTTGTTAAATCGTTGAGTGATATTTCACCAGAAATACTTAATAATAGTAACATATTTAACGATAAAGACATAGAAGAAATTAAATACCTAAACACAGTATCAAACAAATTTAATTATAATAATATTAGCCAAGAAGGATTAGCCGAAATGTTGTCAATAACTAAAAAGTTAAATAAGTTTAAAGATCGTATAAACGAGGCTATTGATAAATCAGAAGATATAAAAACAGAGTTGAATAATTTTAATATACAACAATTAATTGAAAATCCGGATACAGCTAAAATTCATTACGGAAGCAGTAGTATACCTGTATTATTGGCTAATGCTATACAAGCCGATTTAAAAAAAGATAATCCATCTGAAGAAGGATTAGAAAACAAAAGGACCATATTAATGGCAAAATATAAAAATACAAATAAAATGTTTGAAAATAGTTCTAAATTTATAAGATTAATTCAATCTAATTTTAATGAAAATATGAAAGGGTCCCTTCATCAATGTTGGTCACATACAATAAATCCATTAGCAGAATTTGAAAAAAAAAATAAAGAAAAACCTTGGTGGCGCATTATCGCACCGGCATGGGATAAAACAATCGGTAATATAACCAGTCTAAAAATTGATAAACAAAAGTCAATAGAAGATCTATTGAGGGAAGAAGAGCATATAATTCGTGAGAAATATAAAACATTATTAGGCGATAATCCAGAATCAGAAGCAAAAGCAACAGAAGAGATAGAACATATAAGAAATTTAAAAATATTTTTATGTAAAGAGTTTTATTATAAAATTAACGGATATAAGCAAATAACTAATAATATTTTATCATTAGATAATTTACCAGCACCATCAAACAGTAACGAGATGTTAAAATTATGCAAAGATGTTATTTCACCAGAATCATCTGATATGCCACCCCCACCAGTACCTGCACCTAAAATAATAAATAACAAAGGAATAATTAAAGACTTACTTACATCATTAAATCCAACAGAACAATCACGGAATCGTATGCAATCTGATTTTAAAATTAAAAAACTTATAAAAGCTATTAATGAAAATTGGGGTGAAAAAGAAAGGCCACAAGATATACATTATCTTGACCAAGATGAACAAATCGAATGGATAATGTATCATACAAACAAAGATAATATAAGTATAATTCCAGGTTTAAAAGATCAAGACGATATTGTACAGGGGTTTAATAAAATGTTTGAAGATTCGCAATTTACATCTCTTAAAGAATATTGTAATGAATGTATAAAAGCAGAAGGAGGTTGTGAATTAAATAATGAAGGTATATCAATATGCACTAAATGGGAAGAAAAAATAGTTAAATTAAATAACAAACTGTTAGATTTTAATGAAGTCAGAAGAAGAAATAACAAATATGTACAAGAACTTATAAAAACTAAAGATCCTTCTGAACTAATTATAACTGGTGATAAAATTTCAATCAAATCTAATAAAGAAGATAAATATATTATATTTAGAAATGTACACGATATAGAAGAACGAGATATAATTGTATTAAATAAAAAATTTAACGATGAATTTAGTAGTGAGATTTTTAATCAAATTGGATCTAATAATCAACGTCAAGAGTTACTTACAAAAATATACGAACACATTAGTTCTAAAGGTGATAACTTAAATATAAATCTTACAGTAGATGCTATTAAAGATATATTTATGGATGATAGATTTGTAGCATATCATACACATTTTAGCCAAGATGATAATGTTAAAGAATTTCTTTATAAATATTTATTATTTTATTCTAAAAATGTAAAATATCAAAAACAATTTAGAAAAGACACAGTTTCTATACCAGAGCTAACATCTGATTCTGTAAGAAACATTAAATTGTTCGCTAATAAAATAAATGGTGTATTAAATGGAGATAATAGATTCCCCGATGAAGCAACTTTAAGATATACATCAAGAACTGTACCTTATTTACACCGTGATTGGAACAAATTAATGTATGAAGGAACTCAAACGGTGACTTTAGAATCAGGTTCAATATATCAAGATGATCAAATAGTTACAGGCGAAGACCGTGACTATGTAAGAAAAATAAAAAATTCAGGAACATTTATATATAAAAATAATCCTAATGGAGCACAAGCACAATTACAATTTAAAAAATTAAAAGATAATTCTTCCCTTATTGATGGTATAGATGATACAGTATGGTCATTAGATGAAAAGGAAGATAAAAAATTAGTTTATCCTCCACTTATTGTAACTGATACTAATGATTGGCCATCTAAACTTAAAGGAAAACGATATGTCAGACTTAACATAAATCTATTAGATGAAAAAACTACAAAAAAATATAAATGTGCCAAATATAAATTTAGTAGAGGACCTGATGCCGAATATAATTGTCCTTCTTTAGAAGAATATTCAAATATTAATAATTTAGGTCAATCAGGTGGTGGTTGGTGGGATAATTTGAAAGAATATGGTGATACTTTAAAAACTAATGCTAAAAAATATGTTACAAATATTAAGACAAAAGTAAAGGATACAGTAGTTGAAAAAGGTACACAACTGCGCAATACTTTAATTGAAAAAGGTACACAACTTCGCGATACTTTAATTGAAAAAGGAAACAAATTAATATTCAGAAAGTGTGATGAGTGGGATTGTAATAACTATACAATAGATATTCCGGAGAGTGTACAACATATTCTTAATAAGTTAACAGACGGCAATACTGGAAAAAAATCTGTTTTATGGGTTAGTCAAGATATATTTAGCAAGTTTATTAAAGATTTTGGCGAAGGTGACCAGACCGGGCCGTCTTTTGGAAATCCAGGATTACTTGAACACGAATTTACATTCAGTACAACAACTGAGTCTGAAGATATGATATTTAATGGAATAAAAGTCGAAAATTTGGATAAATATAATGAACCGCTTAGAAAAAAAATGCCAACCGAATTTACTGTTAAAAATATTAATTATAAATCATAATAACAATAAATAATAAAAAAAATTTTTATTATTTATAAAATATTATCTAATAATTTACTACATTGTTTAATATTTCTTGAATTAAATATATTAGAATTTAGATTTTTAACTGGTAAATTATTTATATTACGTCCCATATTACTCATATTTTTTGCGATTACAGTATTTATATCACCACCTGACATACTACGTGATGGATTATTATATGTCATAAAACAATATAAACCGCCTAATAATAGAATAAATAGAATTAGGTATTTTAAACCTTTTTTTTCTTTATTTTTTGATTTAGGTCTATTTATATTCATAGTCATTTAATATAAAACACTTTTTTTTTTTAGTATTATATCTCTTATTTATATTTAATTATTTAATCATAATATATTGCTTAAATATTAGTCATATTTGTTACAGATGTGCACTATTATAGCAACTTTTATGTTTATTAAATGTTTTTACCTTTATATTTAACACATTTTATATGATTTAAGCATAATTGATGCTATGTCATCATATTTTTAGATATTTTGCTTTATTGATGCTGAATATTTATTCATTTATATTTAACATTGCATAATTATAGTTAAATTAAATATTTTATATAAAAATAATTTTATATTTTTTTTTTACAAACGAAATTTTTTTTGTGAAATCGGATACAAATTTTAAAAAATTCCCCCCCCCCCTCAAATGTTACAAAGTAATATTACAAAGTAACAAATTAAAGTAGGTAAATCGACCGTAAAATTTAACATTAAAAGTTGCTTAAAGTTGCATAATAGTGAAATTCTTGTAATATTACAAAACAGGAGGTTTGAATTTAGTAAAAATAAAATTATTTAAAGAAAATGTATATTTATTATATAAATGGTGCTGTACGAATGTAAAAGATGTGGATATTCTACGCCAAATAAAAGTTATATACGTAAACATTTGTTACGAAAAAAAAAATGCAACATAGTTCTACAAAACATTAGTATACCAGAGTTGTACCTGGAGCTTCTAGGTGAACCCTATCCGGGTCAAAAAATGTTACAAAATAATACCCTTGCGTCAACGTTTTGTCAACACTTAGACACCGAGCGTCAACGTTTTGTCAACACTAGGGTTCGTAATATTACAAACGGAGAATTAAAGCCAAAAAAATGTTACGAAAATTCAGATTCACCAGTTAACCTGCAGACAGGTAGTAACAATGTTACAAAACAGCGTCAACGTTTTGTCAACACTAGTGTTCGTAATATTACAAACGGAGTAATAAAGGCAAAAAAATGTTACGAAAAAAAACATTCTACAACAAACCTGCAGAATGATAGTTATAATGTTACAAAACAGCGTCAACCTTTTGTCAACACTTGTAATTCAGAAGGAGAAATAAGCAGGAATAAATGTTACAAAAAAACTGATTTAGGAGTTAACCTCCATAATGATAATAATGATGTTACACAAAATGTTAAGTCTATTGAGGGTTTACGTAATTTAGAAGGAGAAATAACGAGTAATAATTATTACGAAAAATCAGATATACCAGTAAACCTGCATAATGAAAAATCAAAAACATCAAAAACATCAAAAACATCAAACTTGAATATTAGTAATTTGAATAATTTAGGAAAATTAGAGGAGAATCATTATAATATTACCAATAAAAATCTACATAAAGTTAATAAATTATCAAATATTGAAGAAGTATTAATAAATGATTGTGAAAGTAATGATATGAGTTATTACAAATCAAATATATTAAGTGAGTTTAGAGAAGAATCAGAATTAAATTATGACGATGATATGTTATATGAATGTAGTTATTGTAATAGATCATTTACACATCGCCAAGGAAGGCACAGACATGAAAAAAATTGTAATTCACGTAAAGTATTAGAAAATAGGTGTACACGTTTAGAAATGAAATTAGAGCAAAAGGAAGAAGCAATTAATCAATTACGCACACAATTAGAAAAATTATTTGATAAAGTAGGTAAAGGAGAAGTACATAATCATAATACAACAAACTATACTTATAATATAATACTTAATGCATTTGGTTCGGAAAATACATCATATATTGATGATGTAGCAGTTAAACGTGTATTACAACAAGGAACAATGTCAAGTATTCCAAAATTACTTGAATTAATACATTTTCATCCTGAACACGAGGAAAATCATAATGTAAGAATAACAAATAAAAAAGAAAATACAGCAAACTTATGGGATGGTAATAAATGGGTATTAAAAAGAAGACCAGATGTTATAGAGGAGATGTCTGATAAGGCATTTAATTTAATAAATGAACATTATGAAGATGGTAGTAATACGAATATAGACGAGTTTAAAAATAAATATGATAAAAACGATAAAGATATGAAAAAACGCGTTCATAAAGAGACCGAGCTAATGATAATTAATAATAAAAAAAATTAGAAACTATCTATGCATTCGTGTTAACACAACAACATCCATATAATATTACGCTGCCTATAAAACCAACCAAAAATTCTAAAATACAATGACTAAAATCACCCCAGTAATTATCTCTGTTAGCATAAGAATAACATTGACAATTATCAACTAAAGTATTATTCTTCATTTCAAATCTATGTTTTGTATCACAAGTACCTTTACAATAAATGGTTATATATACCTTGCCTATGTATATAGACAAGAAGAATAATATAGGTATTCTAATAATACATATAATTGCTTTACAAGTATCACTACATGTATAATTATATGTATTATTAGTTGATCTATTACGTGAGTTATTAAGTCTATTACGTTGATTAATATTAGATAAATTACCTGGAACATGTGTATTAATAGTAATATTAATTGTCGTATTTGGATTAAGAGGATTTTTAGGAGTTCTACACATTGGACATATAATAAGTTTATCATTACAATCGTTACATATTTTCCACGTGTTTTTTTTACATATGTTACAACTGTGATCTAATGCAGATTTATCCTCATCATTACAAATTATACAACAATCAGTGTCATAAATTATTGGAATAATTTTAGTAGCATTTTTTGCCTTGAAAGACATTTAAAAAAAAAAAATGTTAATTTAAAATAATCAAATTTAAAGAATTAATCTTCAGGATCACTATACCATACTCCTTCATCGTGATCATCATATTCAGAATATTCACTTTCACTTTCTGCATTAATTTCAATATTTTCAGGCAATGTAATACGATTTTGAATTATAGCATTATCTTTAAACGTGTTTTTTTTAGTTTCTTCTATCAAATCTGTAACGGCGTAATGAATACGCAAGATATTATTTTCGTTAGATTTTGTTTTTTGTCCGTTCATAGTGTCTCTTTCAGAAATTACTACTGAAATGTAAGAAATCATATGATCAAATTTTTTTTTTTTTTTATAAAATAGTGAATAAATTTGATCAATTATATATTTATATTGCACTTATAATATGGATTCATTAAAAAGTAAGTTAATAATACATTCCAATGGAGAGGGACTTAAACTTAATATACCCCTGCATTTGAGACCTTTTTCACCTACTAGTCCATCTACTTTTGATAATGAGGTTTATGATAGTACAACACATAAAAATAAAATATGTAATTCATCAATCATAATCTCGCCAAATTCATCATTTGAAACAATAAATTTATCTGATAACGAATAAAATATATCTATATATAAATGAAAAAAAATAGAGTTTCAAATAAACTGTCCAATAGATTTTCAAATAAATTAGCTTTGATGAACACTGCTTTAGCCAATCAGCGAACATATTTAGCGTATACACGTACTGGATTTGCAGTAACGGCATTAGCTGCTAAATTTAAAAGTAATATAGTAATAACCGTTGGATTAATATTAATTATAGTAGGAGTATATCAATATTATACAATTGCTCTTGATTTAGAAAATAATATAGTTAATTTACCAGATAAAGAAATACCTCTCACGTTTACAATAGCAGGTTTAATGGCTATTTATTTTTATTTTAATTAAAATAATCTAAATATAAATTATTTCATCTTAGATTATTTTTCATTGTTTATATATTTATGAACATTTTCTACAGTTTCATATGAATAATGTATTTCCCACGGGTCATTAAGATTACTTAAAGACCACAATGTAAGTGTTTTAGGACATTCAACCCAAGTACTATGTAATATAGATTCTGGTTTATTTTCTATAAACTGTGCGGATATATCATTAGCATATATATAATTATGAATATGTTTATTATTTATATATTCTGTTAAGTCAGAGGGAATGGTAGTTCTGTCAGGAGTATAGTAAGATCCAAATGTAAACGCATACATATTATCTAATAGTTTAAAATTAAAAGATGTTTTATGTTTTTTAATAAAAGTATCAATTATTCTATTTATAACTGTGCCTCCAAAATTTTCACCAATAAGTATAACTTTTTTACCATTATTTAATTCTCTTTTAATAGCGTCAAAACTGCCAGTAATTATTTTTTTATTATATGGGATTTTACGAGGTTTACTATTTGTTTTGAGTATTTCAAGGGTGTTATACATAGATGGATCAACACGAATAAAAATTTTATCAAAAAATTCCTTAAACTTAGATTTTATAGTATCAATAATAGTCATATTTTTTGAAGAATTTTGATCTAATTCATAATTTGTTCCTGGGAAATAAAATAAAACAGTGTTTGATGGGGTAAGTTCTTTTATTTTTGATTCAAGTTCTTTTATTTTGTTATCATATACTTCTTTAATAGATTCACATTTATCAATCTGTTGTTGTATTAATAGTTCTTTATCTTCAATATCTACTGTTAATTCGTTTAATTTATCTTTATCAACTGACTTATCCTGCTCTAATTTTTCTATATTTTGTTTTTGTTTTTCATTCTCATTTATTAGTTTATCAAGTTTTATATTAACGTTATTAAGCTCATTTGTAATATTATCAATTTGAATTTCTTTTTCTTGTATTACGTTATTTAAAATGTGTGATTTTTTTTTGACCCAGCACATTATACTATAGTATTATATTAATATTTTAGCACCTTAATTTAAAAAAAATAGCACCATAATATCATTAACAGAAATTTAATTATATTTTAAATGAGTATTATTAACCTAATTTGAATTTATTTAAAGATTAGCTAATAGTAAATATTATTAAATCATGAATATTTTATTTGTAATTTTATTATCACAATTTAGACAACAAAAGTGTACAATTGTTGAAACACAGACAAATTTTAATCTTACTGAATATATTAGAGAAAGGTGGTATATTCAGCAGCAACAGATTACTGGTTATCTTACTCTCAAAGAAAATTATTGTGTTACAGCTAAATATAATATATCAAATAAAAAAATTATAGATTATAAAGGAGTTGTATTGAATGTTTATAATTACGCTAATCTTTTTAAAGTTAATGGAGAAGAAGCTAATAAACATAATCAAGTTTTATGTGCCCGAGTTCCTGATAAAACAAATCCATCGAAGTTATTAGTGGCGCCTTGTTTTCTACCTAATGTGTTTTCAGGAGATTATTGGATAATAGCAGCTGGCCCAAGATCAGACAATTATGAATGGGCGATTGTAAGTGGTGGACAACCTACTGTTCAATATAAAGATGGTTGTACTACAAAAACAAGTGGATCTAATGGAGCAGGATTTTGGTATTTTAGCAGAGTTCCTATAGCAGATAAAAATATAATTAAAAAATTGAATAAAATAGCTAAAAGTAAAGGATATACTTTATCACAACTTCACAATGTTACTCAGAAAAATTGTTCTTACATGTAATATTATTAATACATATATTAAATAACCTATTATCATTTCTATGATAATAGATTAAACTTTATAGCTTATTCTTGTAAAGTAAGTTTGAACGTCTTTAAAAAGTGCATTAATTGATTACGCTCGATTGGAGTTAAAAGACCCATTGAAATCTTAAAAAAGTTGGTATCATCTTGACAACTACGTTCATCTATATCACAAAGTATATCAAATATTTCCTCATCAGTTTTATTTCTTATTTTAAAATGCCTTTTAATAATATTTTTATAATATTCTTGGTAACCGTACATTGTTGGTATATCGCGGTTAAGAAATCTAATTATGTCGTTAATCAACCAATCAAATGCAGTTTGATTGTCACAGTGTTCCCACCTATCTTCATACATTTCTTTAGTTAATTTTGATACGTTATAATATGATTTAATATCATCACGTAATTCATGCGGTTGTATATTATACGTATAAGATGTAATATTTTGAATTATCCCATCAGGTAGTAATCTCATTTGACGTTCCATATTTAAACTACTATTATTAGATAATGATCATTTAATCAAATTTTTATGTTAAAGTATGTACTTTAAAGTAAGCTATATGTATTAGTTTAATTTAAACGCGTTATAAATATAGTATATTTCAATAAATATATAAATATGAATAGTTTAACTAATACTGAAATACAAAATAGAAAAAATATTACTGGTAATTTGCTTAAAAATATAGAACAAATAGATAATTTAGAAAATATAACGGACAAAATTAAAGACAGTAATGAAATATTATTATTAGGAGAATGTACTCATGGTACATATGAATTTTATAGTGTACGGTCAGAGATAACAAAATACATGATTAGTAAAAAAGGGTATAGAATAGTATTACTTGAAGCAGAATGGCCTTATATATTTTTAGTTAATAAATATATTCATAATAAATCAAATTATAGTTCAGCAAGGGAAGTTTTATCAACTAATGTTAAATTTGCTAAATGGATGTGGAACAATAATGTAATAATAGATTTAGTTGAATGGTTGAAGAAGTATAATTTGGAGAATGATGATAAAGTATATATATTTGGTGTAGACTGTCAACAGTTTATTGAATCTCATAAACTATTACTTGAGTTTTTATTAAAGAACGATAAGGAATTTTATAAAATAATTAAAACTCAAACGGATATATTATCAAGATTTAAATCAGAACAAGAATATGCAAACCAAATTGTAAATGGCTATCTTAAACAATATTCAGATGCAATACCAACATTATTACAAGGATTACTTGCTTCATATCAGTGGGATTATGTAGAAAAATATATAGATCAAGCTAAACAATCAAATCTTGATTTAGTAGATATAATATCTTCCGAACAAAATTTAGAAATAATGGTTAATGGTGAGGAGTATTTTAGAAAAATGTTACAAGAACCACCAGGATCACAAGCCTCATGGAATACACGTGATCAACATATGTTAATGACAATTATGAGGATGAGAAATAGATTTCAATATATCTCATCAGACGATACTATACCTAAGATTATACTGTGGGCACATAATAGTCATATAGGAAATTCTAATGCAACAAATAGAGGTGGTAAAGGTTTTGAACAAAATAATACTTGGAATGTTGGTCAAATGGTAAAAGAAATGTTTCCCGAATCATATGTAATAGGATTTTATACAGATAATGGAGAAGTATTTGCAGGTAAAAAAGATAACAGAATTGGAGAAACTGTAGAATTAAATAAAGCTAACATATATTCATATGAATCATATTTTAATGAATTATCGGAAGAATATAATATTCCAAGATTTTTAATTGAATTATCAAAATTTAGATTGAATAATATAAACAGAATAAGTTTAGAAGATATAGCCAAACGACCAATACCTGCAAAATATAGATGTATAGATTCGGGTAATATATTTACCGCTATAGAAAGAACTATAAATAATAGAGGTGTAGTATCATTAAAAGACACTAATAGTAATTTTATAGTAGAATATGTAAAATATGCAAATGTTAGTGTAAGATGTATACCAGTAGATTATCTTATACCAGAAGACCCATTTCTATTTCTAAATTCTAATTTATTACAACGTTGGATAGGTGTAAATTATGTAAAAGAAACAGAAATAGATTCACATTATGGTGAGAGTATTATAGCAAATCAATACGATAGTTTAGTTTATGTAAATACAACATCAAAAATTTAATAAATTAGTAGAAAAAAGTAAAATAAAAAGTTATAATCATTATATGAAACATATTCATATACGGATTATGTTAGCAAAACATTATAACCGTGATCTAAAAACATATACTTTAGAACAATTAGAAACAGATTATAAAAAAGAAATATCTAAATTTAGTCCTGCATACTTAAGAGGGTCGTATTGGTATGTTGGACCGAGTTTTAAAGAATATTATTTATCAAGGAAGTTTGACAGACGTTTATTTGGACCATCTGCAGCATATGCTTTATATAAAATATTTAATTAATCAACTTCTTCCATTGTACTTTCTTCATTAACTTGAGATTCAGAAGTATCATTTTCTTCAAGATCATCAGGTAAATCATCTTCTTCATTATCATCAAGATCAATATTAAGACCAAGTTTTATAAGCTGATGTATTCTTTTAGAAAGACTATTAGGATCAGGTAATGAATATCCAGAACTTAATAATGCAGTATCATAAAGTAAATATATTAGACTGTTATTAGTATTATCATCATTGCTATCAAGATTATCTCGTAATTTACTAATTATCGAATGATTAGGATTTATTTCAAGGATTTTTTTATTCATACCACCCATCATAGGATTTTGTGCAGCACCGAGCGCTTGAGCCTTAACAATACGTTCCATATTAGCAGACATACCATACATAGTGCTTACTAATACACAGGGACTATCAACTACACGGTTACTTACAACAACTTTTTCAATTTGATCACCTAATATTTCTTTCATTTTAGTGCAAAGCTTTTCAGACTTTGATTTAGCTTCTTCAAATGATTTTTTTTCTTCTTCTGTTTCTTCTAATTCTAATCCTTCTGCGGAAACACATACCAGCTTCTTATTATCGTATTCTTTTAATTGTTGTACTACATATTCATCTATTGCTTCAGTAAGATATAGAACTTCAATATCTTTTGATTTGAGTCTTTCTAAGAAAGGAGACGATTGAACACTTTGTCTACTTTCGCCAGTAATATAGTAGATATTTTTCTGATTTTCACTCATTCTATCTACATAATCATCAAGAGTGGTCCATTCATCTTCACTTTTAGTAGTATAATATCTTAATAATTTTGCCAATTTGGTTCTGTTAGTTTGATCTTCGTGGACCCCTAATTTTATATTTTTAGAAAATGCTTCATAGAAAGTCTTGTATTTTTCTTCATCTTCAGCTAATGTATTAAATGCTTCAATTGATTTTTTAATAAGATTTTTTCTAATAACTTTAAGGATCTTATTTTGTTGTAATACTTCGCGGGAAATGTTAAGTGGAAGATCATCACTATCAACTACACCATGAACAAATGATAAATATTCTGGTAATAATTCTTCGCAGTTATCTTTGATAAATACTCTTCTTACATATAGCTTAATGTTATTAAATCGTTTAGTTTTTTGGCTATTAAACATATCAAATGGAGCCCTTTTGGGAAGATACAGAACAGCCTTGAATTCTAATTGTCCTTCAGCAGAAAAGTGTGAAACACCGGCATGTTCTTCCCAATCATTGCTCAAAGATTTATAAAATGTAGCGTGTTCTTCGTGTGTTACATCAGTACTTTTACGCATCCAAATAGGTTGAATACTGTTTAAATGATCCCATTCTGAAGTAACTTCTGTGATTTTTTTAGTTTTTTTCTTTTTTTCTGTTTCAGTAACGTCTTCAATTTTAGGTTTATCTTTAGTTTCATCTTCTTCTTCGTCGTCTGATCCATTATCAGACACATCATCGTCTGTAACTTCTTTTTCTTCAGTTTTTTCAACCAATAATTTAATTGGAAAGCTTATAAATTCGGAATGGCGTTTCACTAATTCTTTAAGTTTGCTTATTTCAAGATATTCTTCACATCCTTCTTTTAGTTTAAGTGATATTCGAGTACCTCTTTTCAGAGAATCATCATCAACCGTAGATATAGAAAAAGAGCCTCCAGCAGAAGAAGACCATTCGTGTGCGATATCATCATTATGTTTGGAACGAACAGTTACTTCATCTGCAACTAAATATGCAGAATAAAACCCAACACCAAATTGACCAATCATACTTACATCTGCACCTGCTTGTAATGCTTCCATAAAAGCTTTAGTTCCACTTTTAGCTATAGTACCAAGATTATTAATTAAATCTTGTTTAGTCATTCCAAGACCAGTATCTTCAATAACGAGCGTATTATTGGTTTTATCGGGGGTAATTTTAATTTCAAAGTCTGAAGCACCTTCTGTTTTTGAAGGATCTGTCAAAGACTCGTATCTAATTTTATCAAGAGCATCTGATGAATTGGAAATAAGTTCTCGCAAAAAAACATCTTTGTTACTATAAAAAGTATTAATAATTAAAGAAAGAAGTTGGTTTATATCAGCACTAAATGCAAACGTTTCATTGTTATTTTCTGTATCACTCATATAAGTTTCATATACGTTATTTCTTTAAATATATTTTTTTAAAAATCTTTAATATATATATGTACGATAAAATAAAGAATCCATTAACAGGTAGATGGGTAAATACAAAGGGTCATTTAGGTAAAACAATACTAAACAAATATACAAAACAGTATGGTGGATCTCCTTTACCAATTAAAGATTCATCAGGACTTTATTTAGTATATAAAGATGGTGAAGATCACTTTAAAGCATTAAAAATAAATCATACTGCTGATAAAGATTTCAAAGGAAACCCGGTTTCGAATGATAGTAAAATGAATGTTAGGCTTGAAAAAGAAAGCATACTTTATACTAAGGCAATTAAACCAGACCTATGTAATTTAGCAAGAGAATATAATTTAGTTTGTAAACAGGAGCAGCCGGCAAATGATACGGCCGTACTTACTCTGTTGCCCCCCCCTGGGGACACGCTTAAGGCGGCAGAAAGTGGAATTTCCTCCCCCGGCGACGTGGCAGAATCTCGCCGACGAGCGCGCGCGGCTCGCGCGGCGGCGGCCAAGGCAAAGGATCCGGTCCTACCTACTACGCCCAGAAGAAGAGAATTATCCCAAGACACCCAGAGCAATGCGGCGGCCGAGGCAACAGCGGTGGGAGAAGAAGGTGTCGACTGGCTTTGAATGAAGGTACCATTTAAAAGATAATTTAAATATAAATTAAAAATATATAATATATATATGTACGGTAAAATAAAGAATCCATTAACAGGTAGATGGGTAAATACAAAGGGTCATTTAGGTAAGAATATATTAAACAAATATACAAAACAGTATGGTGGATCTCCTAAACCAAAGGATATCTTAGCTAAACATCAAAAAGAAAAATATAGGAAAAAATACGAAAATACGTATCAGAGATTTCCACTAGAAGATCCGACTGGGATATATGTTTTATATAAAGATGATACCGATGATAATAATTATAAATCTTGGAAAATAAATAGTGTTAATGACAAATATTTTGATCAAAGTTCTGCAAAAAAACACGCATTGGCTTGTATAAACTCAACTGAACAATTAAAAACGAAATTTAAAAAAGAATATGAAAAAGCAATAGATAAAACAAATTGCGAGATTATTAAAAGTTATGTAAATGTTTGTGATATGAATAATATAGGTAATAAAACAGTAACTGTTAGTGAAAAGTGTATGTAAGATGAAGCCGGCGACAGAGGGACTGTGTAAACGGTACTGGGGCAGGAAGACGAGAAGGACGACGCCTCGCCGAGGCACCTCCTCTACCTACAGTGGCATCGGCGAAGAAGCGCAATCAGTAAAAAAAACTTAATTATTTTTGATATATATTATAAGTATATCAAAAATGACAAATAAAAGATTATTAAAGGAATATATCGATTTAAAAAAAAATCCAATAGAAAATATATTGACTAAACCAAATGAAGATAATATTTTATTATGGAATTATATAATTATAGGTAAAAAGGACCCTTATACTGACGGATTATATCATGGTATTTTAGAATTTCATAAAGATTACCCAATGAAACCTCCATCTATAAAAATGTATACGCCTAATGGGCGGTTTGAAGTTGATAAACGGATATGTCTTTCAATGAGTGATTATCACCCCGAAACGTGGAATCCAAGTTGGGGAGTAAGAACAATACTATTAGGGTTATATAGTTTTATGTTAGATGATGATTTTAGTGAAGGAACAATAGGTTCATTAAGAGATTCATATAGTAATAGAAAACAATACGCAGAAAATTCGCTTGAATTTAATATTAAAAATAAATATTTCAAGGAATTATATGATGAATCTAAACCTAATAATAATAAATGTATAGAATTTAATGATGATAAAATATGCAGATATTGCTTTGAGTCAGATAACGAATTGATATCACCATGCAAATGTATGGGATCTAATAAATGGGTTCATAAAAATTGTCTTGCAAAATGGCAATATACTTGCATATTATCGCAGTCAACACATCCAAAATATCAAACTGGAATAGAATCTATTTGTAATGTATGTAAAACTCCATTTAAAATTATTGAATATAATAGAAAAGATTTAATGTTAAAGTTTACAGGTAATGAAATAGCAGAAATGCTTGATGAAGGATATTACATAGTTGCAAGTAAAAAAACATCAGAAAACAATAACGAAATAATAGAGAAAAATATAAATAATAGCGAACTTATTAATAATATATTACATTGGACATATAGTGTATTTTTAATAACACAGGTGTTCAAATCAGATGATGGTGATGCAATACACGGAATAAGTTTAACAAATCTGGTTAAAACTGATTTATCGCCACAACTTTATTTTAGATGGCAGCTATATAAAAAATATTTAAACATAGAAAATCTGAATATAAAACATTATATAGGTGGTCCTTGTTCACCTGATACAGCATACTGTTTAGTTTTAATAAATAAAGAAAATAATGATTTAATTAATTTTGATAAATCTGTTGCTAATTTATTAGAAACCATATCATATGATAATTATAAATTATTATTTTCTAAGATAGACGTCCTTATATATTTATTAGGTCACTACGAATCAATATTTAAAAGAGATACTAAAGATAAAATTGATATTAGAATTATTTGGGGAATAGCTGGATGGAGTAGAACACAATTATTAGGAGAAATTGCAAGAGGCAGTTGGGGGATGTGCAGAGCAGATATTCAAGAGATTTTTCCTGAAAATAAAGAATTATGGAATGTTTTAGATAAATCATCAAGACCAATATATAGTGGTACTAATGATTTTTCACAAAAATATACTTAAACTTCATTTAGGACATATTCATAATAGTCCGTCATTTGAGTTTGTTTTTGTTGTTTTTCAGAACTTGTATAATTAGTTAAATAACCATACCAAGATTTAACATAGTTTCTTATAGACGATATATAAGTGTTATCATCAGTAGTACTGTTATCAGGTTTATAATAGGTTGTAATTTCGGGTTGCTGCATTATCTTATAATAAAGTGTTATGTTTAATATAATATTGGTAAATTATATTTCTGTGTTTTAATTTTACATAAAATATATTTATATATAATATATGGTACGTGTAAGAGTAGGACGTGAAAGAAATAGAGTTAATACGGAATCAAAAGTCGATGCTGAAGCTAAAGCAAGAGCCGCTGCCGAAGCTAAAGCAAGAGCCGATGCCGAAGCTAAAGCAAGAGCCGATGCTGAAGCTAAAGCAAGAGCCGATGCTGAAGCAAAAGCTGAAGCTAAATCTAAAGCCGATGCCAAAAGCGTAAAAAAAACAAAAAAAAAGGTTTCAAAAACTAAAGAAGCAACACCAACTGGTGGATTAAAAATAGTTTAAATAATTAAAAATCTTATTAAATGAATTTAATAAGATATTTACGATGCTTTTCCGCATATTTTAGCCCCGGCGTACCCGCAGGCACCAAACACTGCAACAGCAGCAAGAATGAATAGAATTATCATAATACCACCCCACATAATACGGACCAATACGTCAGCCATTTCATAGGGCCAATGATCTTCCGGCTCAGTCATTCCTGTAGCGGGCAAAACGGACGGATGAGGAGAAGTTGTATTGGGATGAAAGTTTTCCCAATGAAGGGCACCTTCGTTCCAAAACTCCTTGTAGCCCAAAAAGTTATGTTTGGTATCTTCGTGCATAATAATAGATATATATACAAGTTGAGCAATCCATATAACAATCATACCAACTGTCACAATACCCCCAGTCAATCCACCTGCTGCGAGCATCCATCTTCCACAGACATAATCCTCTATCATAGACCCAATAGCGAATAAAATACCACACAAAGCACAGGCACTTATAGTGGCTATTGTACCATATGTTACAAGTTCCGCCATATTATAATAAGTTGAATTTCCAAGAGTTTCGAACGCCGATTCAGAAGTCTTAGCAAATACGATGATCCACAATATAGCGGAGGCCGCTGTAGTTCCTTGCGCGCTGTTTGACTTTTCGTCGTCACCCATTGTTTTTTTGCAATCAAAACAACAAAATCAGCAAAATCAAATTTTTTTTTTTAAAGAACAGGGTAGCTCGCAGATAACAATATACCACATTCACCACCATCTGTAGTTTTACCTTTTTCTAACAATATATATCCATTGTCACCCCATTTTTCACTCCAACTATTTTTAACAATCCAATAGTCAACATTATCCATAGTACCATACCCAACTGCAAGAACACCATGATCTAATTTATTACCACAATCAGATCGATATACACCACTTCTATAAAACTGGAAACTAAGATGGTCTGCTTCAATTGCAATAGCAACCGGTTGTTTTGATAAAGCTATTGTTAATGATTTAGTATCTTGCTTTACGTCTATATATGATTTAACTTTACTATTTTTAACAGGTAAACATTTGGTTGAACAAGATAGTTTATTACCATTTCCGGAATCATATGGATAACTTTCTTCACTGCATAATCCACTACTATTATGTATCCATTCGAATGCGTTATCCATTAGTCCTCCATTGCAACCTTGATCAACAGTATCACAAGATACTAATTCTTGTTCAGAAAACGAAACTAACTTACCTGTTTTTATGAAATAAGCACCTTCTAATGCACCTGTTGTAGAAAACGACCAACAAGATCCACATTGTCCTTGGTTTTTAACCGGTGTCACTGCACCTTTACTTCTCCAATCAATACTTTCAGGAATATTTTTTATGTTATCTAATTTATATTCGCTATTTATAATATTTAATTTAGTATGTTGTTTATAGCCTAATAGCTTTCTGTATTCATCTCGGTTTAAGTCTGATAAATGATTGTGACCAAGGTTGTATTGTTTATCAGTATGAGAAAGAATATATTTAGTATTATCGTAAAATATATTAAATTTAGTTTTATAATCATTAGGTGTATATTTTTTATTATAATGTTCTATCCATTTTTTAAATAGTTCTTCAATTGTATTGTAAAGAGAAATTCTATTTAAAATATTATTCAATTTAGTTGGTAGACTACTATATAAATTTAAGTGTGTTTGTACATCTATACAAGCAATAGCTTTACTATTATCATTAATATTTAATTTAACATCTGCATCTATATCGTGAAATTTTTCATTAGGTATAAAATAAGAAAAGTTTAATGAATATGGTTTATTTTTTTGTATAGGGCAACTATTATATTTACAAATATCTATATCAAGATTATATACTGGAATATTCATAACAGAAACTTCTAATAAAATTTTAGGATCATTGAGTATATTTATACTTTGTCCTTTAATGTTTACTGTTAGGTTAGCATTAATTTGAGGGGGATCGGGTAAAAGATTAATTTCTTGTATACCCATTATATTTGTTCCACACTTTGTAAATGTGTGACCTAATACAGCTGAAATAAATGTTAATAACTTTATAATACGGATCATATAATTATTATTATTAAATTATCCTTAAATAATTATAAGGAATTTATCCGATAAACCTGTGATATAAATATATATCACCATTAGGTAGGTATTTATTAATTAATCTATTGTATATATCTTTTATTTCTTCTAAATCAGGAATTGAAGATGATTTAGAGTATAAATCTGATTTTTGAAATATTTTTAATAATGGAAGCATATACCAATCGTAACAACTTGCTAAATTAGCATATCCAAATTTATGATTAGATGGTGTATGCCAAGAATAAAATGAATGATAACGTATGATATATATAGCTTCTTCAGGTAAACTACTTGATATTTCTAAACATTTAGCAATATATTCATCGTGGCTCCAACAAAATAGAATATTTTTAAACCCACATTTATCTAAATATGTATTGATATTTAAATCAGGATTGTTTTTATGATAATTTTTATTATAGAAATTATAGTTCGTATCGAGTTTATATCCTAAGGGAAAGGTATCTCCAACAACTGACCATTGTTCTAAGTGACCAAATTCTTTTAATAACATAATTTTACCTAAGTCATGTATAAATCCTACTAAAATAAACCAATCCCAATTATCTATGTGTCTATATAAATTTCTAATTGAAGTATTGTATATTTTCTTGTATGAATCCGGAATATTTGACCATTCATTATCTGTGAATAATTTCCTAATTTCAATATCTTTTATATTATAGTCGCTTTCTAAAAATTGTTCTTTAATAGCTGAAGCGGTTTGATGTGCGTGAATTATCTGAGGTAATGTAGTGTCTGGATCACTGTCATCAACTATTTGTTCTAAACGATTTATAATGTCCCATATACTATATTTAGTTGGTTGTAATGAATAATAATCAGATCTAATATCATTAAGATATTCAATAGTATGATTTATTAACATTAGTTTATATGTTCGTTCTACTGTTGAATTATCATTATAGTTACGGAAAGTATTCATTTATTATATAATAATATTATTAGTTGTACAAGTATTATAACCGGGGGTATATTGTTTACAATATTTTTGTGTATAAGTACCATTCTGTATACCCTTATATAATTTTTCAAAATCAGATACTTCAAGTCCGTCTAAGTTATATAATTCTTTGAATGAATATTGTTTAGTATATTCAAGATTATCAGTTAATATAACTTTAGATAAATTACAATAATACTGTGTATAGTCAATAAGTTGAAACGTATCCGGATTGTAATCATAAATACGGAATGCAGGAAATCTTTTATCGGGCATAATACTTGGACCAACCATACCTAATGAAAAAGAACTTGTCTTATTATTATAATCTGTATTTTGATATAAAATAAATTGATCATTATGCGAATGACCCCACCATTGGTATTTAATAATGTCTCTATATGTCCATATTATTTGTTTAATAATAGAATTATATTCATTAGTAGACTCTCCAGCTGTAGGGAAAATATGTGATATGAACCAAACATTTTGGCGTGAAATACGTGCATTTTTTAAGGTATTTTCTAACCATATTATTTGAGGGTCATTTTCAAGATTTTTTTCGTGTTTAAAAATATTATGACCATCATAATAAATACTATTAAATGATATTAATTTAGTAGTGTTATGTAAATCTAAAGCATAATATCCGCCTTTTTTAAGATTTATGTCAGTCATATCATCTATTTTATTTATATCTTGATACCATAATGTAGATATAAATTCTAATAGTTTATTATATTCCAAAGGTACAGTTTGATCTATAGGCCAAGTATCGTGATTTCCTAAATTATTATATATAGGAATTTTTCTAAAATACAATCGAAAAAGAGAATTTATATCAGCTATTGATTTTTTTATAATAGATGGACTATTAGAAAAATCATGATGACTTGCTGAATCACCAGTATATATTATAAAGTCTATAGAATTATTGAAATTATTTGAAATCCAGTTTAAAGTTTCGTCAACTAATTTAAATGGAGAGTCACAATTATAATCTCCCCATTTACTTGCAGGTATATTATTTTTGAGAGGTAAATCATATTTATGACAACAACCTAACCCAGTACTTCCAAGAACACATTTAGTTGGGGAATTAGTAGAATATAATGGATCGTAATGTATATCTGTAATATGAAGAAATTTACTTGTTGTAATTATATTATATAGTAAAAATAACGCGTTCATTAATATTAAATAATTATTAAGCCTTAATATTAAATATTTTGTTTATATATTATATATGTTAAACTACCTTGTAGAGTTTATCGGCACATTTGTATTCTTATCAGTAATTCTTAACACAGGTGAAGCTATGCCAATAGCTATTGCCTTAGCAGCAGTAATATACTTTGGAGGAGCAGTATCAGGGGGTCATTTCAACCCAGCTGTAAGTACAATGATGTTACTTAAAAATAATTTAAGTTCAGCGGATTATATCCCCTATGTTGTATTCCAAATATTAGGAGGCGTATGCGCTTTATATTTCTATCAAATGACTCAAGCTAAAGCAGAATAAATAATAATATCATTAAATAAATTTATTTAATGTTATTCAAAATAGTATAAAGATACAACGATAATTAATTATAATGCCGTTACAATCTGATCCGCACGCAGTACCAAGGTTTACAGGGATACAATCATTTTTTAGACTTCCGATTTATTATAATAATATAATTAATAATAAATCTAATATAGGAATAGTTGGTATACCATTTGATGCAGGTTGTACATATAGAACCGGGGCAAGGTTTGGTCCACAATCTGTAAGATCTGCATCCACTATAATAAGACCATATAGTCTGTACCATAAAGAAAATATTTTCGAAAAATTTAATGTGTATGATATGGGTGATTTAAATACAAATCCATTTAATATAGATAAAAGTGTAGAGTTAATAGAAGAGCAAATTAGAGTATATTACAATTCACTTGATAGATTATTTTTTATAGGAGGAAATCATACAATATCATATCCTATTCTTAAATCCGTAAATGAAAAATTTGGAAAAGTTAGCGTAATACATTTTGATAGTCACTATGATACTTGGGATTCTTATTTTGATGAGAAGATAACACACGGTACGCCATTTAAGAGAGTATTTGATGAGGATTTGATAGATGTAGATAGTTCGATCCATGTAGGAATAAGAGGAACAGTTAATTCAGAACAGGACGTTATAAATGATAAAAAATTAGGATTTGATACAATTTTTTGCTATGAAACTGGTTATATTGGAATAGAGGGAGTAATACAAAAAATAAAAAATAAGGTAAAAGACAATAAAGTATATATTTCATTGGACATTGGTGTAGTAGATCCTGCCTTTGCACCTGGTACTGGTACGCCAGAATGTGGTGGTTATACATCATCTGAAATTTTAACATTAATACGGGGTCTAAAAGGAATAAATTGTATTGGTGGTGATGTGGTAGAAGTATCTCCATCGTATGATAATAATAATATTACGGCACATCTTGCATCTACTTTATGCTATGAGATGTTATATTTATTATGAATCACTAAATGTATATGTGTTTCTATTGATAAGAGAAGTTGTTTCAGAATTTAGTTCAAAATTATCTGAATCTTGTGATACTTCACTATAATCTTGTGATACTTCACTATAATACAAGTCACTATTAGTTGGTTCAACAATGTCTAATTCATCTGCATATATGATTTTACGTACTACCATTTCTATATGATAATCTTTATTTTCAATTTTATTTTCAATTGTATTAGTACTATTATGTGTTATAATAGATTCTTCATCCGAATCATAATTAATTGTTAATTCACCATATTCATCACGTAAACTAACACTACAATTATTATTATTCATCCATGCCTTATCTGTAGAATTTGTAGTATGAGAGAATGAATTTTCCCAGAAAGAATTATATAAGTTTAAATTTATAGGTACTACATAGTTTTTAAAAGATACTTGTGCACATTTACACAATTCTTTCATTTTAGAAATATTTACATCCATCGCTTGTAATGAAGAAAACGTGTTTAGAGCCATATTTTAATATATAAAATAAAACCCAACAAAATCAAATTTAAAATTTGATTTCCAAAATTTTTGTTTTTGCTTTAGTAAAAAATGAGACACACATACTTGATAGTTGCTATTATAATTTCATTTAGTAATGGTTTACAATGTGGATCAGGTGAATATTTGAGCCGTCGTTCTTTTCGAAGAAGACGGTCAATAACTGAAAAATGTAAACCTTGTTCAGTAGGAAAATATAAAGAATACACTTTACATACCGACACATATTGTAATGCGTGTGAATCAGGAAGATATCAGGATGAAACAAATCAAAAAACTTGCAAAGGAACTGTTAAATGTATTCCTGGAAAGTATGGACCAGTAGGTCTAATCTCGCAAAATGAAGTTAGATGTACAGATTGTCCATCAGGAAAATATGCACCTTCTAATGGTATGGAAAATTGTGGATATTGTCCGTCAGGTAAATTTACTAATTCAAATTCACAAAGTAGTTGTTTAGGTAGTGAATTATGTCCTGCTGGAAAATGGACTGAACCAGGTGCAACGAAACAACTTGTTTGTAAAAGTTGTCCAGTGAATACATATAATAATTACAATGGCTCTATTATATGTAATAATTGTCCTAATGGTAAATATAATCAAAATGAAGGTAAAACAGATTGTATACAAGAACCTTCTTGCAAGAGATGGTATATTCTAAATAAAAATACATATACTTGTTATGAGTTATATGATATAAATTTATATAAAATGTTAGTTGGTCTGTATTGGGCTAATATCATTCTTGGACCATTTGTTCTTTGCAGTGATGTTAGTAACATAGTATTTCAACAATATAAGTGCTGTATATGTATAATTTATATACTTCTGATACCTACCGCTGCAATTATTACTGCACCGAAACCGGTTTTTATAACAGACAAAATGTCTGATGTGGCATTTTATATATTATTGGGAATTATAATTCCGTGTACAATAGGTAATATATTTATACTTGTGATTAAATTACTTAGTAAAAACGTTAATACTATTCCTGTTTAGCTGTAAATATTAAATATTTAAATTTGAAATTGAATATATTTTTTATGTTATATAAAATGTATTATGATAAGTTACCCGTCCCCATTAATTTATTGTTATTTCAATATTTTAAAATTGAAAATGATAAAAGAATACAGTCTTTAGATCCATCTAACATCATTACAGTTAAGACTTTATCTGATATTAGATTAGTATGTAAAGAATGGTATAAGTATGAAAATATGTCAAGATGTAAATATTGTAAGGGCAGATATACATTAAATAATAAACAAAAGTTTATATGTTTCAGATGTGGACACAATATTAAATTTAATTACAAACAAATATCTTTAAGAGAATTAATTTGGAATTATAAACTGTATAAAGTTCATTATATATTAAGAATAATGTATAAATTTGGCAGTAAAAGAGATAGTAAATATATATGGGCAGGGGGGAAATTAAAATGGATTAATGTACAATAGTTATCTCAAAAAACTGGGTATTGCTGAAATACATTTATCAGGCATAGTAACAAAAATATATATAATATAGAATGGGGAAAATAAACATGCAATAATTAGCCTGGCTACATTCGCATTATCATAGCATGTAGTTGCTAAACGTCCAGCATATAGAATCATAGATAATATAAAAAAGATTATAAGTATTTTTTTTAAAATTATATAAAATAATGGAAATGACTCAATAGCAGGCTTAAGCCTGCATTTATAGCATACGGGTGATTTAGGATCAGCATCTGGTGGTAATTGGTCTGTAAAACCAAATGGTGATGTCCAATTTGTATCATTTGGATCATATTTATCAGACATATATTATAACATAATATTATTAAATTTGATAATAATATTAATAAGTTATTGGTATTAATTATGCTTTACTTAAATAGTGTACGTGAGTATTGGTTTAATGGTAATGATTTAAAAAATAAATGGTTTAGAAAAAATAACCGAGAACTATTAGATAATGAAATAAAAGTTAAATTTAATGAAATATTAATTAGTATCGAAAATCAAAATATAGAACATTTATTATTAAACGATCCATTAGATATAGTATCAATAATTATTTGTTTAGATCAGTTCTCAAGACATATTTATAGAAATACTAATCCTCAAAAGATAGAAGAAAACACAAAACAAGCATTAATTTTAGGAAGATATTTATGTAAAGCAGGATTTATTTACAGAGAAGATTTCAAGTCTTATATTCCCTTTATATTGATGCCCTTTAAACATTTAGATATTTTTAAATATTTCCAAGAAATTCATACATTTATAACTAAAATTATTGATATTAAAGGCTATAAAGAATGTAATATATGGAGATTTTATTTAGATAGCTTGAAAAAATATTTATTAAACGATAGCCAATTAAGTTTAATAAAACATATAAACAATGATGATATGAATAATGTTTTGATGAACACAGATATTGATAATATTAAAAAAGTATGTGAATTTTATCCAGATTGTTTGGCTGATAAGCAATATATAAATACCTCGGAAAAATTATTTAGATCTATTGATAATTATTATAAGAAATATAAACATATTATTTATAAAAAAATAATAGTAAGTTTATCCGGTGGCCCTGACTCAATGGTACTAATATATTTAATGAATGGCATTGGAAAAAAATATGGAATTGATGTAGAAGGATTTCATATAAATTATAAGAATCGCACTGAGAGTGACTATGAAACAAGTATGATAATAACATTTTGTTATTATACTAATATTAAATTACATATTTATGAAATGCCTTTTATTCGCAGAGAGATTTGTCCACGTGATTATTATGAGAAATATAGTAGAATTTTAAGGTTCAATCTTTATAAAAGTTTTAATTGTCCTATAGTTCTCGGTCATATAAAAGAGGATTTAGTTGAAAATATATGGAGTAATTTATCTAAAGGACATAATATATTTAAACTTCATAAAATAAGTGAAATTGACATAATAGACGACGTATTAATAATGAGACCATTTTGTAGAATAGTTAAAAATGATATATTTGATTTTGCACATAAATTCAATATACCATATTTAAAAGATACTACTCCTGACTGGAGTAATAGAGGAAAGATGAGAAGACGTTTTATACCAGAAACAATCGAACAATTTGGTTATAATATAGATAATAAATTACTATATGTATCTGATACATTGGAATCGTATGATAAATTACTTGAAACAAAAATATTCAAACCGTTTTATAATACTGTAGAACTTTTAAATTATGGAATTAGAGTAAATATTGGTGATTATATGGATATGGAGTGTATATTTTGGGAAAAAATACTTACATACCTATTTCATAATATAAATGAAAATAAACCATCAATAAAATCCATAACTAATTTTACTAATATGATTAAAACACATAAAACTGGGGTAATTAATTTAAAAAATACAGTATATTGTTATTTTGATAAAAATTTAGATTTATATTTATTACCAAAAAACAGGTTAAATAGTGATTTTAATTATAATATATTAAATGGAACTAAATGGAAAAAAATAATAAAAACGATTGATAGTATGGTTTAATTTAAAATATATTTATTACTATTAATAAATACAGCTTAATTATAAAGATTGTATACTGTGTATACTTATTTCGTTGCCTAAATTTTTATATATTCTAACTTGTATACATTCGTCACCATATTTTTGTAATTTAATTTTAAAAAGATAGTTCATTCCAGCAACTACTTGTTGTTGAAGTTCTAAAACTTCAAAATGCTCAATTTTACCATTTCGTCCACTTGATATTAGCCTTTTTTCAATGTCATCTTTTTTACTATTAATAATACTCATATGTTCATCAGTTATTTCTGTATAACTAAACCCACCACACTTCATTATCATTATTTGTGATAAATTAACTATAAGTATATATAAAAAAATTTGATATAATGATGATTTTTTTTTATTGCTTTAAAATATCGATAATGCTTCGTAATGCTTCAAAACTTAACGATCTTCGAGAGAATTTTAATAAAATGATGGTTGATATGATTGCTCTTGAAAAAGAACAAGAAATTTTAAAAGTTGAAAACAAAAGAAAGAGAGATTCAATTGATGTTAATTTAGATTTTATAGAAAGTTGGTTAGAAAAAACGAAAGAGTTGAGAGAATATCAAGAAACGCCAGAGATCGAAAGAGCAGATTTTTTTAAACGTCACCTCCTCGCCTGCAGCTCAAGGTCTCACGACCCAAACCACCCACAAACAACACAACTACGGCAATGGATCTTTAAACATTATGGCCCCAGAGGATGCGGATACTCGCGTGATCCTGGACTAAGATCTTGTGAGCTTAGAAGTCAACAAATAATGGAAAATATAGATAGTATAAAAATTTTAGAAAAACAGACACCCACCAATCATCTATTATCAAATACTCCATCGTCATCTTTTATTCAATTTGTAGAAAGCACGTTTAATTTGTTTACACAACTTACCGAAAGGATTAAAGTACTTGAAAAAAAAATAGAAAATAGAGATACTGACTTGTTGTAAACAATCTCCTTGGGTATAATCCTTTCAACCCGTGTTATTTAATTTACAAATTTTTATTTATTAATAGAATAATTATATAGGAAACAGTTGTACATCTTCCTTAGATTTAGGAAAGTGTGTAACTTTATGATTAAATTGAAATATATCATTCTGAGTTAATTCAGGTAATTTAATCGGTGGTTCTGTTTTAGAAGATTTAGATGATTGTTCGGCTTCTCCAGTTACAAGAGATCCAACCCATTTAGCTTTAACATCTTCATAGCTATTTTGAAGAGTAGTGGCAATATGCGATATATCACTGTTATTTAGATTACCATCTTTAGTAGTAAAATAGTATGCAAAAGTAATAGTAACATTTTGACTTTTATCACGCTTATAATTCATTTTAATTTTTGTATGTTTACCTGCAGATGATCCATGAGAAACATTTCCGGTACTTAGTCCACGGTAAATTACACTTTCGTTACAAGAATCAGCTGATAATGAACTTAATCCTTTAGGTACGAGTCCTTTTGATTTTCTTTTAGGTGTACTTTGTTCACGTGGAATTTGAAAGCATTGAACACGGTTTCTTGCAGGAGCACTTGTAGATCTTGTTCCAAGTACTGATGCTACGGCTTTTTTTTGTTCATCAGATTCACAATTCTCATTAGTGATTTGAAACCAGGTATTTTCTTGATAATCTAAATACTGCGCAAGACTATCACTATCATCCGATTTTTTATAATAATCGTTAAACTGAACGGTATCACTTGAATTTGTTTTTACTAAATATACATTTTTAGTACACGAACCATCAGTTGTTGTTCCAACTCCCATATGAAAAGATGCACCCAATATATTTTTTGGATTATCATCTGAGTAGGTTTGGTAATTATATGCAGTTGGCACAACTTCTTGCGAACCATCTGAATTTTCTGGTACTATAACCCCAATATAACGTATAGTTACCAATTCATCGGGTCCAGATGAAAGATTTACTTTATCAGGTACACCAGGAGTATATTTTCCGTAATTTTCAAGATAATTTTGAAATGTAATTGCATTTAAATCACCGCCAGGTCTTTCATTGCCAACAATTAATGAGACATCTTTTGCGGAAATAGTTAAAGTTTTATCAGTAAAGTTTGGACTTCTAATAAACGGAAGAACAGTCCCATCTTTAAGCTTGAAAGACCAGTCAGATATATTAGAACCTATACTTGAATTAAATGCTCTTGATGCATCATCCCATCCTACGTTCACAATTTCTAAATTATGCCGTGCTAATAAATTGGCAGATTGTCTTAGATTTCTAATTACTTCTTGGTTATTAATACCAGTTTGTTCGCGCTGTTGAGAAAACATTTTATAATATTAAAAATAAGTTATTTTAAAATCAAATTTTTATTCCCTTAATGTATATACATAGTATAATTTTAAACATAACACCATTTATATGGTTGGTTATTTATGTTACATTATTATAATATTATAATATATATGCCTAAAAATAGTCCAAAAAAAAGATGTCCAAACGGAACACGCAGAGACGCGAAAACAAAAAAATGTATAAAGAAAGCCGGCGTAGAGAAACAAGTAAAAAAAACTTCTAAAACTATAACTTATGATTTTGATGGTGGAATAACTACACAAACACTTACTTTTCCTAAAGTAAATTTAAGTTATATAGGTCCAGCAAACAGCGAGGGTATATACAATGAAAATTTTTATGGATTAAATTTTGAAGGTTCTAATTTAACATATTCACATTTTATAAATTGTAATTTCAGTAAAACAAATATGAAAAATGTAAATATAGACAAAGGTAATTTTAGAGGTTCTGATTTTAGAGGCGCAATTGGTTTAAATTTAAGACAAATGCAAATAATAAAAACCAGTGGTGGAATTTTAACTGATGAAGATTATAAAATATTTAAATCACAGCAGAAAAAAATACAGAGTTTAGCTGTAAATTATAATAAATGTAAGGCTAAATGTGAAGCTATTAAAAAGGCAATCTTTGAGATTACAGAGAGCAATCCAGCTCATGGTGATTCAGTTGCAGTAACAAATAAATATAAAATATTTTAAATGTGTAAATTTTTATACATTTATATATTAATAATTATGAGTAAAGTGATATTCTACTATCAAACTTTCAAAACACAAAATAATGAATTAATATCATTAGACAGTATATTATATAATGATTCACCGGTAACACACATACATGTAGCATCTATACATTTTGGATTAGATGATAATAAACCCTACATTCATTTAAATAATCGCGATCCATATAATGAATATTTTGATAACGTATGGAAAACTATAAATAAAGCATATTTAAAAGGGAAAACAATTGTAGCAATGATAGGAGGGGCTGGTGGTGGATATTCCAGCTTATTTTCAGATTTCGAGGTATACTATAAATTATTATATGATTTTTTAAAGGATAAATCATATATAACCGGTATCGATATAGATGTAGAAGAAATATGCGATATCAATAATATTAAAAAATTAATAAATAGAATAACTAATGATTTCGGTGAAAATTATATTATTTCTGTTGCACCTGTACAAAGTTCCTTATCAAATGATGTTCCAGGCATGGGTGGGTTTTGTTATAAAGATTTAATAAAAAGCAAAGAAGGAAGTTATATAGATTATATTAATTGTCAAGCGTACAATGACTATACATTAAATGCTTTAGATGCAATTATTAACAACAGTTATAAAGTAGAGAATATAGTAATGGGTATGATATCGGGCCAAGATTACAAATCTGAATTAGAAAAAATGGTACGTAAATATGGTGCTCAATTTGGTGGAATATTTGTTTGGGAATATTATAATACTATCCCAAGTCCTAAGGAATGGACTAAAATAGTAGCAGATATTTTAAATAGTGTATAAATACTAAGTATGTATTAAAGATAAATATACTTATATTAAGTATTACTATGTCTGTATTAAGTAAATTAGGATTACCATTAGTACTATCAACTGGATTACTAACTATAGTAGGAAGCTTATTAAAAGCTGCTATAGTTAAGTATAACCATTATATAAATAGTAAATCACCAACATTGCTAAAGCTTGATATTATTAGTTTATTTCATTCAGTTATACTGAGTTATTATGGTATAAAATATTATTTTTTAATAGATAATAATCATACTAATGAAATATTAAGAAATAATGAAGTAAATATAAGCAACATTGTTATATTTAGTATGGGATATTTTATAACTGATTTAATAGGATCTTATAAAGGACATATATTATCTTTGCCGATAATGTTCCATCATATTACTGGAATACTAATCCAATATAAAATGTTATTTAATTTAAATAATTATCCTATAATTTTTTCTTTTGCTATTACTGAAATATCTTCTATTTTTTTAAATATAATGTTAATATTGGTAAATATTGAAAAGAATAATTTGAAACTATATAATTATATTAAATATATGTTTGCAACCAGTTTTTTTGCAACCCGTATTGTATATAGTCCTTTATTGATAGTAAATAATAGTAAAATGTTAATTCCATATGGAAATTATAAATGGCTTATATGTGCGTTTCCTTTGTTAAATTGTTATTGGTTTAAAAAGATAGTATGTAAAGCATTAAAAAAATAATTTATATAATAGTGGGTTTTATTTATAAAATAAGATTAGTTAGAGATATTTAAAGATATTATAATTATTTAATAATTATGATGTTTCAACAGACAGCTATATTCATATTTGGAAGTTTTTTAGGTTTTTTAACACAACCTATATTTAATATTCTTGGAATTTATACTGGTGTAAAGGCAATTGATTACTATGGAGAAGTACATCAAAGTAAATGGAACTCTTTAATTCATACATTAGGTATGCCTTTTACATACTATGGTCTATTAATATTTGTGCCTGGAATACTGTGTTTGAATAAAAAAAACACTCGCTTACTTCAGCTATTTTTTTATCCATATTTTATAAGTTATTATTTAACGTTAGATATATTTGTTGGATGTGTAGTAGCACTTTGTTATTTACCAAGTCAAATAGCTGCAATGAATTATCACAGATATTCATTTAATAGAATAGTAACGACAATGTATGGATTTATGGTGGCGTTTATTGCGCTTTCAATTCAAGAGATTTTCGGACATTGGTTAGGAGGTGATCCACCATCACGTATTGAAGCAATACCTAATGCAATATGGCACGCAGGGTTTTATTCAATTTGGCATATATTTGACTTCATATTATAAATTAAAGCAGATAATACTATTTTAACTTAACATTGTTAAGTTAAAATTTTATATATTACTACGACAATTAATTTTGTAACTACCACCATAATTACTCAAAATTTTAATTGGAGAAGATGTGGGTTGTGTAAATATTATGAAAAACACGTTAAACATATTAATAAAAATAATAAATTTAGAAATAAAGCATAACAAGTTTATTTAATGCTTATGATAAGGACGATAAGATTCATTTTCTAAATCGAAGCTTTTTTCAATACAAGATCATCGGTTTGTATGCGAGATATTGTTCTGAGTCCAGAACGTATTTTACGGCGGTGCGCACGAGTTTGACGGGATCGATATGGTGGGGGAGTAGCAATCTTCATTTTCTTATACCAAGAACCAGGTAATTCAGTCAGAATACGGTGTCTTAGTGGATTTGGTTCATCTGGATGTAATTCGCAGTTGAGTTCGTGACATTGCTGTTGACTCTTGTAGTCTTCGCTGTAGTTACTATGATGTCGCTTACCATATTTAACTTGTTTTTTTTTTAAACTATGTTGTCTGAAGCTATGACGAGATTTTAATGGAACAGTATAATGTTCATCGGGTATATTGTTGTTAATGTATATCATATTCATTATATGTTTTGCTTCTGATATAATATTTTCAGTTGGATGAGTTTTAGGGTTACGGTAAGGTAAACTCTGACTTGTTTTACTATTGTTCCAATGAATAACTTTAAAAACTACATTGTTACAAACTTTTTTACCATCAGGAGAGTTATTAGGCCAATTCCAAAGATAAGGTCTATAGTATCTGGTATGACGTTTACGGCGAGGTTTTCGGTTAAGGTGTTTTCCTGGCATTTGAAGTAGAATATAATCTATAGTAATGTTATTACAGTAACAAAAAATATAAATCAAATTTATTCAGGCAGTTTATAAGTGATAGTTTACCAGCATATTATAAACTTCTAAGTGGTATCTTGGTGTGCCGCGAGACGTTCCTCTTCCTCTGCTCCACGGAAAGGATCCACATATTTCGTTGGACCATCGAATACAAGACTGTGTTGGGAACGAGTATCAGATAACTTTCCAACGCCAACTTTAGCGATAATTTCGCAAAATAGTTTCAAATCGCTTTTGTGTTGCCTATCTTTCTGGAATTCTTCATATGAAACAGGTGTATAATTATCTAATCCCGAACCTGGTTTAGCGTGATGGCACAAATCTAGTGCAATTTCAAAAGCTTTAGCACGCATAGCGGCTTCCCTTTTCTCACGCTCTTCTTGCATGATAGCAATACGTTCCATAAGAACTGACATTTCTTTAGATTCTGTCTTGAGCCTTGCGGCGTGAAGAATCATATCAGCCTCAGCCTCTGTTTGAGGCTTACCCTTGGCCCATAGTGTCATACGTTCAATATAATTAAATAGACCAAATTGGTCATAGTATTTATTCGGAATTACATTGCGGTGATTAATGTTTGGGACCCGCACATCACACATGCACATTGTAAAGAGACGTGCTTCCTTTTCCATCTCATAATCAATGTTCATAGCGTGTCTATACCACTGCAGCTTGTTTTCAGGTGAAAAGAACTCAATAAGGTCACCACATACCCATTCTTGAAATCCACTAATAGCAGTGTACTTATTGGAGATGTATAGGTCCATCAATCCATGTTCGATGAACCATTTATGCATTAGACGGACCGCATTCTTACTGGAAAGAGTATCCACGATAGACCAAGTGTTCCCCAGACTATCAATACGCATAGTGCTAATTGCGATATCTCTATTTTGATTGAGTTTAGCGTTTCTTTTAGCAACTGTCATTGAAATTCCAGCAGCAATGTCGCGTCCATATACAGCGTGGGTATGAGATGATACTTCAGTTGCGTAAGCATCTACTGTTGAGGAATCATCCTCTCGTGATCCTCCAGTAGATACAATTTGTCCAGTTACCAGATCAGCGACTTCGTAGTTATTTGTAACATATAATAATTTACCACTGGGGAGTAAAAAACCAATAATGGTGTTGGCCAGTATGTTGTGGGCGGGCATTAATAGGGAGGAAGTGGATAGTTTTCTATTAAATATTTAAAAATAAGGTAATCAAATTTATAAATTTGATGTAACATCATTAAATTAACTTTAGCAGTTAAATAACTAAAATATGTTTAATGTTGTGGGAAATTATATAGATTATTCAGATCAAATTACAAGTGAATATTCTCTTCCCAATAACAAAGGTTCATATGAATGGCCAAAACAAAAATACGATGAACTCTCAACTTTCATAATGAAAATTTGCCACGATGCTTGTTGTAAATCAGGTGACAGTGAACTATTAAATACTAATCCAGACGTTATTGTTGAAATACATCATAGAATACTGTGTGAGGGTGGTAAGGATAAAAATGATTTTGCAGTTCATTCAGACCGAGAAGGTCCAGCAAATGGGCCTTGTAATAGTATTTTGTATTACTATAAAATTGACGACGATATTGATGATGTCGGACTTCATTTTTATGAGTGGATAGATAAAGAAGAAACGGTAATTGATCAGGATAAAATAATTGAAACGTTTACACCAGTATCAGGAGATGTAATTACATTTGGGGATAATATACCTCATTGTCCAGGTGAGTTCAAAACTGAAAGTAAAACACCTAAAGTGAGAGGAGTTTTAGCTATATTCATCCTACATCCAAAAAAAGAAAAGGAACCATATTCCGGTTGTATATCTTGGCTACCGTGCTTTTAAATATTGTTATGTCTTAATAAATTATATAAGTGGACAATCAGAAACAATAATTATTTCAGATCCAACTACTATATCGGTATTGTTTTTCATAAGGTTTTTATGACATCCTATGGCAGATATAAGAATATCTCCTGCTTTTTCATCTACAATTTCATTACCATATAACCACCAATCAGTTGAAATGCGACTTTTATATAAATCTTTACTTATTTTTAATTTTTTACTTTCAATTTCAATAAATCGTTGATTTATTTGTTCAATAGTTTTAATATAGTTTTGAATATTTTGCAACTGTCCATTAATTTCAAGCGATATTTGGTGTTGCATAATAGTTGACGAAGGAAGTACATACCTATGAGTACAGTGTTGATATATATGAAATGCCATTGAATGTGCTCTGTGTGCTATACAGAGCAAAGTATAGTTAGTTTGTTTTTTATATTCCATATATTGTATTATTTTTTCACCTTCGTGAACACTTCCCCCTGGCGAGTTAATATAAATATATATACTTTTTTTTTCTATTTTTTCAATATCACTAATAAATTTCGAAGCAGTGCTTGAACTTATAGTATGTTTTATACTTACGTGATTGTTTTCTGTAAGAGTAATTGTATGTGCATTAACACTTAAATATAATGAAAGAATAATTAGTTTGTAATTAAGTCTATATGGTTTAAGCATTTATTCAGTAAA
>MDTC01048034.1_pt1 | contig 36480 bp, 26 predicted proteins | sample 811181 | NCBI WGS metagenome assembly MDTC01 (sample SAMN05326644, study PRJNA326480) | marine metagenome | isolation source: seawater | place: Pacific Ocean: North | collected 2011
GAACTTCAACTTTAATGCTATCACCACTTGTGAATGATTTACCCTGATACTGACGCGCCCAGAATTTAGCAATATTCTCACTACGCCAATCATACCGACCCGCCTTGAATGCTGTCAACGCAATACTTTGGTCACGGAAGTATCGATAACTAATCAGTCGAAAGTTGTGCCGACCACGGTTGATATTAAGATTTGCTCCCCAATACGATGGATTAAGACGATAACTCACAGCATGCCCAGGGCTAATCTTATCAATGATATAAGGCCCAGTACCCTGAAGTGGCCGCATCGTTGTTTTAGAAAATTCACGTTCAGATAAATCATGTTTGGACAGCACAGGGAGGCTTGCAATATTAAATGGTAAATCTCTACTAGCATGATCATCAAAATGGAAAATGATGGTGTGTGGATCAGGTAATTCAACGCGCAAAATACCAGTAAATAATTGCTGATACGCGGGATGCCCATGAGCAATTAGCGCTGTATAGCTTGCTTCTATGTCCGCGGAAGAGACTTGAGTACCGTCATGAAAACGAGCATGTTTTCTGAGGCGAACGGTGAAAGTCTTATGATCATTGTCAAGTGCAAACGACTCAGCTATCAGAGCATAAACAGTATCTAAAGCATCGTACGATTGCATGCCCAAAGGCTCATAAGTATGATCCAAGCCATCCGCAGCAACACCCGAGATAATGAACGGATTGAGATTGTTGAAGCTGCCAAAAGACCCAAGACGAATTTCACCCTCTTTTGGAGCATTGGCTTGAACATAATTAAATCCTCTCTCAGAGACTTCCGGCGGATTAGGATCAACGCTGAATACTGATGATGGACCAAAACTTTCCAAGGCAAATGCGGTCACAGAAAGAAAGACCAATAGAGACACTATGATAGATCGACGCATGCAGTTGTCACTGTTCTAACTAGCTTAAGCATAGTCGATTCATAGAGAATGCACAATAACTAGCATGATTGTTATTTTTCAGTGTTGCATCAAAAATGCCAAAGCCAGACCAGCAAAGAATGCGATAGCAACATGACTCAAAGTGAGACCAGATCGGGATTCTGGTGCCATCATGGGTGCAGTAAAAGGGTTTTTCGGCTTGGGGTTATAATCAGCGAGTTGTCGAAGAATTTGAGGGGTACGCTCCGCGAGTCTATACAGACTTTTTGAAATGCTATAACGCTGACGAATCCAATCTTCTACATACGGTTTAGCATGTTCCCACAAGTTAAGATCAGGATCTAATCGTCTTGCCAGACCCTCAATATTAAAGATGGTTTTTTGTAGTAATATCAGCTGTGGTTGAACAACCATTCTATATTGTCGGGCAATTTGCAATAGTTCAGCCAATACTTTTGCAAAGCTAATCTCTTTTAGCGGCTGTGCGTACAATGGCTCTCCAATCGCTCGAATCTCATTCATCATATTTTGTTTGTTTTCAAGATCAGGTATCCAGCCTGATTCAATATGAAGATCAATAATGCTCGCATAATCCCGATTGAAAAAAGCTGTGAGATTCCTCGCAATATACATTTGGTCGGTGGCGCTCATTGAGCCAACAATGCCAAAATCAACAAGTTGAATAATAGGGTTTTTTTTGTCTTCTGAATCAATGATGATATTACCAGGATGCATATCAGCATGAAAGAAATTGTCCCGAAAGGTTTGTTCTAAAAACATCATCAATAACCCTTTAGCAACCTGTTGCCTGCTTTGCTGGTCAGGATAATCTGCAGCGAATTTATTGACCTCAATACCAGAGACAAACTCAGTAACTAGCATATCTTTGAAACAATACTTCCACAGAACTCTGGGCACGCGAACGTAAGCATCGTTTTCCATATGGCGATACATCTGACTGCAGTTAGCCGCCTCTATTAAAAAGTCAATCTCATTGTGAATCGAACGATCATAATCACCAATCACTTCAGATGCGCGAATAATTTTTCCATTAGGATGATAAGTATCAATGATTTTTGCCATCTGGTACAGCGTGTTCAAATTTGACTCGATCCGGTTTTGTATGCCTGGTCGAAGCAATTTAACAATCACATGTCTACCATTATGAAGTTTTGCTTGGAACACCTGGGCCAACGATGCAGAGCCAATCGCTTTTCGATCAAAAGATTTAAATGTATTGCGTATCGATTTTCCTGTATTACGCATGATAATGGCTTCAGCCTCTTTAAAAGGAAATGGGGGAACTTTATCCTGAAGTTGCTCCAAAGCATAGGCAACATCAGTTGGCAACATATCAACACGTGTTGAGATAATTTGACCAAATTTGATGAAAATAGGCCCCAGTTGGTTGAAGGACCTAATGATTCGTTGTTCCAAACTGAGCTTCTCAGCTTCTTTTGTTGACGAGTGCCACAAAAAACGACTCAGCGCGGTGAGTACTCGGCTACGCCCGATGAATATTTGGGGAATTTGATAGATCAATAACGTTTTAACCAAGTGCCAGTTACGAAGTGTAAAATATACCAAACTAAAAAAACAGCATATTCTTTGCATGAAACCATTGATACTCGCCATCATACTGAATCCTCCAGTCGTAAGTTGAGTTCGGAGAAGCGTTGCTCTAAGAGCTCAATATGGTTATGCAATTGATCAACATCTCGATAAAATCTCTTGAGCGCTTGTTTACTAGGGGTCAGCCCACATTCATGTATCAAATAATCACCTGTAGAGACGTGGATATGATCAATATCTTTGTGCAGTCGTTGCGCTGCTTGGTGAATTTGATTTGACACTGCATAAGCAGTACTTTCACCGATGAAGGGCACTAGCATTGATTCAAAATCAGGTCGAAATTTTTTAATATATCGTGCCAACAGGTTGGCAATATGGCTTTGACCTTGAATCGTAATGGACTGCTTGCTGTCTTGTCCCCGAAGAACTTGCAGGAGTGTGATGTAGTCAGTGCTGATACTAACGGTCACTGTTTCATGACCCTCTGCCTGACGTAAGGTAACGGACTGTTCATGAATGACACAATAAAGTACCATTCGAGGCCGTTCAAGACGAAGCAGAATAGGTTGCCCATAAAGCGCTTGCCATTGTCGATGTTTAGTACTGGCATGAGATACAAGATACGAGAGCGCAGACTCAAGCGTTGTGATCGCAATATCTTTCAACATTTGATCCCCCGATGAATACAAACTAAACCAGATAAAAGTTCAGTTAAACGAATATCGAGAAAGCCAGCCTGTTCCAAGTGGTTACTCAGCTCTGCCTGATCCATGTGCTGTTCAATCGAGTCAACCAGATATTGATAGTTTGATTCACCCTGCGCAACCAGTTCACCCAAGGATGGAATCAATTGTGCATAAGCTCGATAACCAGTTTGAATAACATGAGAGGATGGCTTAGAAAACTCTAAAATAATTACCTGACCGCCAGGACGAATAACACGATAGAGTTCTGCTAGTGCTCTTGCATGGTTCGTGAAATTTCGAAAGCCAAATGCACAAATGGCCACCTGGAAAAAATCATCAGGGTAAGGCAATCCTTCAGCGTAGCTAAGGCTGAAATGTATCGAGCGAAAAAAACCATGATTCAGAAGCATGTCGCGGCCAATATTCAACATTTTTTCATTTGGATCTGTTGCAAATACAGTCAAATCTTGCTGTCTTTTTAACAGATAATAGGTGATATCACAGGTGCCACAAGCTAGATCCAGTACTGTATCACCCGGTTGAATGTGAGCGTATTCAACGGCCTTTTTTTTCCAACCATAATGCAGGCCCAGTGACATCAAGTCATTCATGATATCATATTGATCTGCGCTTGCATTGAAGACTGCTTGGACACGTCGGGTTTTTTCATCAGGACAAACCCGTTCAAAGCCAAAATCTACATGATGATTGGACTCAGTATTATCCATTACGCGCTAGTAAATCTCCATAAATGTTTCAAAAAATATGTTTCAGTCAGCCAGTAAAACCTATCTTCTAAAACAATCTAATTTCCACGTGCTATGCGTCCCATATTGATTCCCGATAAGTTGAATCGAAACCATGTATTTGACTCCGTAAACATTGAAAAAAGACCGCGATTGACTGGATTTTTTACATTGCGACTTTTGTCATCAGTGCCTTTATCAGGTTTAGTGGTATACGGTCTGGTGAGTTCAATTAAATCATCGGCAGATTCAGATTGAAGCTTCGTAATAATGACCGTGCCGCCCAAACTGAATAAGCCGAATAGTCCCTGGAGTAGTCGTTCGCACGGTGCTTTGACTAGCCTCAACGCAGAGAGAATACCATGCGGTTTAAAGGTATTCACATAATTACAGAATAGTTGGCCCAGAGCACTAAACAAGATTGCAGCCTTATAAAAGCGCTTTTCGTTAGGGTGTTTACGAATCAGGTCAACTTTGTGTTGTGGCTTTGCTGCTACAGAGACGTTAAGCAGTAAAGCAGAAGTCATGCCAACAGACACTAAAGCCGAGTATGCACCAAACGCCTTTTGCACGACAGACGCATGCATTAGGTTGTGTGCACTCGTGAGAGCACCTGGGGTCAGGAGCACAGCAATATCACCGAGCATCATGGCCGCCTGAATGCCAGAGTAGTAGTTGAGAATACAAACACTCACAGCGCAGCCCACCGCTAAAATGACACCAAGTAGGGGGCGGCTGGTGAGCCATGACCAAGATGTGTCAGCGCGCAGATTAATTAAGCGCTGAAGATTGCTAACCTTAGATTTATGCAATCTTTTGAAGCCATTATAAATAGCATTAGTCATGCTTTCATCCTGAGACAGCCAATCCTCAATCTTATCAATCATTTCATTGACCGTTTTCTTAAATGATTGTCGAGTGAGGAAGAATGCGCATACAAACCCTGCGGCATAACCAGTTGCCAATAAAGCATACATAATCGGCATTGCCATTGTCGGTAAAACCAACGTCGCAAGACTGACGCCAGGAAAAGTGAGTGTGAGAAGAGCGGTGTAAAATGCAAAAAATACGCCAAACGGGTTTATTGTCATATAGTTGAGAAAGTTAGCCACTCGAGGCAGAAGCCATCGGCTCACATGCAGTAGTCTTGCAACCAATCCACCGCCGGGTAGGGTTTTGTCATTTGAGGTGAGTCGTTTACGATAGTCAAAGTAGAGTTCAAGCTTAACCACTGTATCGATAAGGTCGACAGCAGAGTCACTCCCTTTCGCGGCGTCAGAAATAATGTCACCGGCAGAAAAATTTTTCAACCAATGATCAACATAATAGTCGGCCAAGAGTAGTTTAGCATCTTTCGTCGATTGTCCAGAAGCATCGAGCTTTCGTAATAATGTATTCGATTCAGCAGCTGTTAGCCACTGTAAACGATCGAGAACGGATACCTTTAAGGCTTTGCTAGTATCATGACTTGTTTTGACACTAAAGAATTCCTCTAATGCCACTGCTGCTGGTTGATAATAAGCATTCCACCATAGAATCGACTGAAATCCACAAGATGGGATAATCACAAAACATTGGAGTAGATTACCCCAAAACCCTTTGAATTCATGCGCAACTGTCAAAAATGTATTCATAGGACCAAAGCCAAAAGCGATACCAGTTACCCCAGTGAGCACAATCAATGCATAGCCGAGAAGATCACGTGACTGGGCAGAGCGTAGCATCAATTTGCCCTTAATTTGCAGTGACTGCCAGATGTTGTGGAGGGCCATAATTCGTGAATAGAGTGACGATTTTGGCACCGCAGTGCGGCGGTTCTTTGGGTTTAGCGAACGTGGCATGGAAGAGTCCTTCAAGATCAGATACCTCTCAGTATACGCACCAGAAACACCTTGTCAATGACATCTTGTTGGCGGATGAATTTCTGTTCAAGACGTGTCTTTAGTGATTAATAAATCAGCTTGATGTTCATCAATTGTGATGGGTATCATCGGTGTTTTATCCGCAGGGTGCTGGTAACTAACGGTGAGTTTATGACATAGTGTCTCATCCATAATATGTTGTTTATGTTTGTTCACAATGCTGCAAAAAAGCTCACTAGATACGATAGTCAATTGGATACGGTCACTCACCTCAAAGCCGCTATCTTTTCTCAAATTTTGAATCTTATTTACCAATTCTCTAGCCTGGCCCTCGTGAATTAAATCAGGCGTCAATGTGAAATCAAGTTGTATGGTAACATAACGATTAGAGACGGCACGACTGTCACTAAGTGCTTGACGATAAATCAACAAATCATCACCACTGAACGTATGTCCATCGATAGTAAGATGGCCAGACTGCTCGAATTGGTTGATTTGAGAGAAATCAAGCGCTTGTATTTTTTTATTGATGATTGGTGTTTGCTTGCCCAGTTTTCGACCGAGCTTCGCTGCGTTTATTTTTGCACTAAGCTGAATGTAGCTGCGCTCATCCTGGTCAAAAACCACTGATTTTACGTTGAGTTCTTTTTGTATTATTGGAATCAGCGGTTGTATGGCTTCAATCATTTCAGCTTGGCTATGAATAATCGTTAGCGAGAGGAGGGGTGTTTTAATTTTGATCTTAGCATCATTACGAGATTGCCTTCCTAAGAGTAGGATTTGTTGGAGTATTGACACAGCTTTTTCTAAAACCGGCTGACGCTTTTCGTGCTGCGCGTTTGGGTAGGCAAGCATATGAATTGACGGCTTTGAGGTCGCTTGTGAATGCATCGTTTGAAATGCGCGATAAATGTGTTCACTCATGAAAGGGGCAAATGGTGCCATGAGCGTCGAAAACTGCATAATAACGTCATATAGACAGGTATAGGCGGCCAATTTATCCTCGCCCTTGCCACTCTGCCAGAAGCGCGCACGGTTTAGTCGAATGTAGGTGTTGGTAAGATCATCTAAAAATGACAACGCATTGCCAACAACACCTTGCAGATGATACTGCTGCATATGTTGATTGATCTCCGCAGTCAGCGTTTGCAATCGCGATTGAATCCACGCATCAAGGATATGTTTTTCTGAGCTAACACGTTGATCTGGGGTCCATTGGTCAATCGTCGTGTAGGTAGTCAAAAATTTAAAAGCATTCAGCCATGGCAATAAGACACGGCGTACAATATCTTTTACCCCACTGTCACAAAAGCGTTGCTCTTCAGCTTTAACGAGATTCGATTGAATCAGATACAAGCGTAGAGCATCTGCTCCATATTGTTCAAGAAGCGCTTTAGGGGGGGTGTAATTTTTGAGACGCTTGGACATCTTTTTCCCATCTTCTGCCATCACGATACCGTTAACAATAACGTTCTTAAACGCTGATTTGCCAAATAGGGCTGTAGACAAGATAGTTAGCGTATAAAACCAACCTCTGGTTTGGTCGATGCCCTCGCCAATAAAAGCTGCAGGGAAGAGTCTTTCAAAAAGATCCTTGTTTTCAAATGGGTAATGAAGTTGTGCAAAAGGCATAGACCCTGACTCAAACCAACAGTCTAAAACTTCTGGCACGCGCCGATAAGTACCTGGCTCATCCTTGAGGGAGAACGATAGGCCGTCGACAATTTCAGGATGAAGATCCGTGACTGTCTGACCACAAAGAGATGCTAATTGTTCAACAGATGCAACACATATGGTCTTGCCAGTTTGATCATTTTGCCACACCGGGATCGGTGTGCCCCAGAATCGGTTTCGAGAAATCGCCCAATCCTTAGCGTTCTCAAGCCATTTCCCAAAACGACCATACTTGATATGCTCTGGCACCCAATGAATCGAGTCATTTGATGCCAGTATGTCGCGCTTAATCTTTGTCACTGCAACATACCAAGATGGAATGGCTTTATAAATGAGGGGCGTATCTGATCGAGGACAGAAGGGATAGTTGTGCTCGATCACATCTTGGTGGTATACATGCCCATTGGTTTTCAACGCTTTTAGAATCTGCTTATTAGCATCCTTGAAAAAAACACCATGGAGGTCCGGTGTTTGATCAGTGAATCGACCTGATTTATCGAGCGCACAGATCACTGGTATCCCAGCGGCTTGGCACACACGATAATCATCTTCACCGTGTGCAGGTGCCAGATGAACCAGGCCAGTCCCGTCGTCAACAGTCACATAGTTATCCTCAAGTATCTGAAAAGCGCCACGGGCCTCTTCAGATGCAAAATAGGGAAACAGCGGTTCATAGGTCTGTCCGACCAAAGATTCTGCAGAACGCTTTTCAACGAGCTGCAATTGATCAGCATGAGGCAGGGAGGCAAGGCGTGACTCAGCGACAATCAGATATTTATTTGATCTCGAATCGCGTACTTTCACATAGTCATATGGACCAATACCAACAGCCAAATTAGTGGGTAGAGTCCATGGTGTGGTAGTCCAGATGACCAAGTAAGCGTCTTCATTTTTCAGTTTTAACAAAATGTAGACCGCAGGACTCTGAGTTTGTTGATAATTTGATGAAGCCTCAAAGTTTGACAGACCAGTGCCCAGCGCCGTTGAGTAGGGTACAACTTTCTCGCCCTGATAAATGAGCCCCTTTTCCCAGAGTTGTCCAAACGCCCACCACACAGATTCCATAAAATTCACATCCATTGTCTTGTAACAGTGGTCAAAATCAACCCATCGGCCGATACGAGTGATGGTTTCCTCCCACTGTTTCGTATAGCGCTGAACAATTGAGCGACATGCCTGGTTATAACCTGCGTGACCGAGTTTTTCGACAGCTTCTTGTGTAGAAAGACCAAGACTCTTATCGATTTCGTGCTCGATGGGTAGGCCATGACAGTCCCAGCCAAAATGTCGTGGCACATAGTGACCCTGCATCTCAAAGTATCGTGGAATAACATCCTTGATGGTGGACGCAAGCAAATGTCCGTGGTGCGGCAGACCTGTGGCAAACGGTGGCCCGTCATAATACCAGTAAGGTTTGCAATTTTGTTTCTGCACTTGAACTTGTTTAAAAATAGATTCACGTTTCCAAAAGTCGAGTACTTCGTGCTCAAAAGTCACAAAAACATTCTGCGTCTCGGTGATATGAGAATCCGAAGATGAGTGGGGGTCAGATACGTGCGTCATTTGCCAACAGTTCCTATGTTTAATTACCATGATTTGGGCTAAATTATACATCAATATGTCATCAGAGTCTATGTTTTGAAAAGCAGAACAGTAATGCGATCTGCGAGCTTATTCAGACAAATTTCATCGATCTTAATTGGTTTTTGAAAAGATTGTTGATATAATGAAACTAAGAAGAGTATGTGGGTAGTGAAATGTTTCCTCTGATCGCCATGGGTATCGTGATTGACCAGCTGGTTAAGTTATTGGTAATCAGCACGTTTTCAGTTGGTGAATGGATAACCCCTGTGCCCGGAGTACACATAACCTTGGCCTTAAACACTGGGGTGGCGTTTGGCCTTTTTTCAACCAGCCAAGGGATTGGGTATTACTTGCTCAATACGCTCATCATCATTTTCAATGCGATTTTAGTCGAGAATTTAAGTGCTTCAAACAAGGCGTGTCTCGTCTACCGCTATGGGATAGCCTGTATCATTATCGGAGGATTTAGTAACCTAATCGACCGGTTTATTTACGGTGCCGTGATCGATTACTTAACATTTGGTGCTGCGTGGTTGCGTTGGCCTACGATTTTTAATCTTGCTGATGTATTAATCTGCACGGGCTGTTTGATGTTGCTCATATCCAACCAAACACTCAGTCACAAGTTCTCCAAGCAAGCACCACAGAGTGCTTAATTTTACACCGTTCAAATAGCGTATGATCAGATGTACAATCAATATTGCACACAACAATGGCACGCCAAGTGCTTCATTCCCGCCAAAGCCGGAGTGATTGAGTTACAGAAATGCGTATCGTATGACCATTTAATTAAATAATTATTATAAAAAAACTATTTATTTCTCACATTATACTTGAAAAAAGATCAGTCGAATCAATATCTCATTATAACACTTTAAAAAAGAGATCATGATGAATGTTGAAAAATTAACTGAACAATTCAAGCGAGCGTTAATGGACGCTCAGTCTATTGCCTTGGGGCACGAGCACGGCTACGTAGAATCAACCCATTTACTACAAGCGCTGCTGAATCATAAAGAAGGAACCACCGTACCACTTCTGGTTCAAAGCGGTATCGACATGGCTAAGTGTCAACAAAAGTTAACGCAATTACTCACAAAAATGCCTAAAGTTTCATCTGGCGGCGATATTAATATTTCCCGTGAGTTACAACGCCTAATGAACTTGAGTGATCAGCTTGCGCAAAAGCGTGGCGATCAATTTATTTCAAGCCATTTGCTTTTACTCGCAGCACTCGATCGTGCGAATACGCTCGGTGATTTATTAACCGCATGCGGGGTTAAGAAAGAAAATTTTCTAAAAGCGCTCGATGATATGCTTGCGGGAGAGTCTATCAAGTCCGCCGATGAAGCGCCTAGTGGCCAAGTACTTGATAAGTATACTGTTGACCTTACACATGCTGCTATAAGCGGTAAGCTCGATCCTGTCATTGGGCGGGATAACGAAATTCGCAGATCCATTCAAGTGCTGCAACGCAGGACTAAAAACAATCCTGTCCTCATTGGCGCACCGGGTGTCGGAAAAACTGCAATCGCAGAAGGTTTGGCACAACGCATTGTCAACGGAGAAGTGCCCGAGGCATTGAAGCATAAGCGTTTATTAACACTTGACTTATCCGCATTACTTGCTGGAGCAAAATATCGCGGAGACTTTGAAGAACGAATGAAAGCGGTCCTAAAAGAAATTAAAAAGCAAAGCGGGCGCGTGATTTTATTCATTGATGAATTACATGTTTTAGTTGGTGCTGGTCGAACGGACGGCGCGATGGACGCGAGCAACATGCTCAAGCCAGCATTAGCGAGAGGCGAGCTGCATTGTATTGGTGCAACGACGCTCGATGAGTATCGGCAATACATTGAAAAAGACGCTGCATTAGAGCGGCGTTTTCAGAAAGTGCTTGTTGATGAGCCGAGTGAGACAGATACGATCGCAATTTTGAGGGGATTAAAAGAGCGCTACGAGCTACACCATGGGGTTACCATCACAGATCCCGCCATTGTTGCAGCAACCCAGTTATCTCAGCGTTACATAACCGCTAGGCAATTACCTGATAAAGCGATTGACTTAATCGATGAAGCAGCCAGTAAGATTCGTATGGAGATTGATTCTAAGCCAGAGGCGCTCGATACATTAGACCGACGTTTGATTCAACTAAAAATAGAACAGCAAGCATTGAGTAAAGAAAATGATGAAATATCAAAGTCTCGTTTATCAGTATTAGAGTCTGAAATTGACGCACTCAACCGTGAATACAATGAAATAGAGGAAATTTGGCGTGCTGAGAAAGCAACGCTCATGGGCGAGCAACAAGTTAAGGAGCAGCTTGATGAAGCACGACTCGCATTTGAGCGTGCACAACGGTCTGGCGATCTTGCTAAAATGTCTGAACTACAGTACGCAACAATCCCCGCGCTGGAAAAGCAGTTGCTTGAAGCGCGGGAACATACATCAAAAGAAAAGAAAAATCGTTTTCTACAAAACAAAGTGACTGACGATGAGATTGCAAGCGTTGTCGCAAAATGGACAGGGATTCCCGTTGAGAGCATGCTGGCCAGTGAGAGGGAGAAAATACTCAAATTACCTCAGTTACTTAGCGGGCGAGTCATTGGACAAGACCACGCAGTGCAAATCGTATCAGAAGCCATCATGCGCGCCCGATCAGGCTTGAGTGATCCCAAAAGACCGATTGGCTCATTCCTATTTTTAGGGCCAACTGGTGTTGGAAAAACTGAGCTCTGTAAAGCCCTTGCATATGCGCTATTCAGCGATGAGCAAGCCATGGTTCGCGTAGACATGTCTGAGTTTATGGAAAAGCACTCAGTTGCGCGATTAATTGGCGCTCCTCCAGGCTATGTTGGTTATGAGCAAGGCGGTTATCTGACAGAGCTTGTACGCCGAAAACCCTACAGCGTCATTTTACTCGATGAGGTAGAAAAGGCGCATGCAGATGTCTTTAATATTTTATTGCAAGTATTAGACGATGGGCGTTTGACGGATGGACAAGGTCGTACGGTGGATTTCAGACATGCGATTGTGGTCATGACATCTAATTTAGGATCCGGGCATATGCTCGCAACACAAGGGCAGAGCCCCAATCAGATCAAAGAAAAAGTGATGCAGGAAGTCCGGGCGTGTTTCCGGCCAGAGTTCATTAACCGAATCGATGATTGTGTGATATTTTCATCTCTCAGTAAGGATGATGTCAATCAAATCCTCGATTTGCAACTATCTGAATTAGAAGCCATGCTAGCGAAACAACAACTGCATATATTACTCACACCAGCATGTAGAAATGCATTGCTTCAAGAAGGTTATGATCCAGCTTATGGCGCAAGACCGCTTAAGCGAGCGATTAAGAATATGCTCGAAAATCCATTAGCGAAGCTCATACTAGCGGGGAATCTTAAAAAAGATAGTACAATAACACTCGACTGGATCGACGGAGAAGTTGTTGCGCATTCAAGTAAGTAGAGAAGTTGTTTCAATCGGTTATGGGCATGACGTGATCGAACAGACCGTCGGGCCGCCAGGTGCAAAGTGGTGGCTCAGCCAAAGTGATTACACACGTGGGTGGAGCTGGTTAGCTGATTTGCGTTGTCGCCGCTACATGCAAGTGAGGGCATTATCATGAGGGTCATGGATTAGCCTGATTCCCGCTGTTATGCAACTCAGAGTTAAAGTCAATTACAACTTCCTCATCGTCATCGCAGTTTGGACGACTTGACGCATTAGTCGGTATCCCAATTGCAGTTGACGGAACGTAACTTTTGGCATGTTCAGATAACGGTTCTTCTGGGAGCGCCTGTAAGATTTCCATAGCATTGTGTCGTGTCATTTCCCATGAAAAGATCGCAGCGATAAAATAAATGCTCAAAAGGAGTATTGCCGCATGGTGGCTCAAGAGCAATGTTATCGTTGTTTCTAAGAGATGGCTAAACACCATGAATGCGCAAAGACCAATTAAGAGCATACTACACACAAACCACCAGGCGCGATGAGAAAGTTGTTCGCGAATCTGTCTCAAGTGTGGGATGCAAGGTAGATTCATAGTGTAAAGATAGTGCCACCAATGTTGCGGTGTTGAGCCATTTGCCTCGTTAGCGTGGTCATCACGCAACGACGATTGATTAAATGTATTTGGGGTTGGCATTTGTATGATGCTCGGGCGAAGGTCTATTTTTGGACGCCGAAGCAGCCAATCCAACCATGGATTGCTTCGATAGCAGCCAGGATAATGGAGATTGAGTTCTTCAATGGTGAACGTCTTATCAGTATGATTAAGTTTCCCATGACCACGCATGATACTAATCGGTTGCAGAGATGATAATAGCTGAATAAGGTCTTGTTTTGTCTGGCGCCCAACATCCAGCTTTGCGATTTGATCGACCAATTTCACATGGACTGCATGCTGACGATCATGAAAAGATTGTACAGTCGTATGATTATGAAGGCTCAAACAACTAATATTAATAAGGTTGCAGACACTATGATGTAGACGATCAGATTTATGCACACGCACTAGGCCATTCTGCGTGTTGATAATCAATGTCCCATCAGTAGATAGTAGGGCCCAGGATTCCAGCGCAAACCATATTGATCCATATTCCGGGGTGTTCGTCACGATACGCTGTTGGTGAGAGCTTTGTTTTGTCCAGATCTCACCGTCAAGCTTAATCTGACAAACTTGCACACTCAGCCAGTCAAGAATGATTTGAAAAGGACCGGAGCTGGAAAATTCTATATTAGGTATCAGAGAGCGAGCGCCCCTTTGGCGCTCTTCGCTATTCTTATTTTTTGCTTCCTCGCTCGGGTTCGCAAATGCGTTGAGATCGTTATCATTCTTTAGTTCAAGGTTTAGCCTTTCTAGCATATCTTGGGTTGCATGCCACTGATGCTGAAAATAGCGTCTGAAAAATTGAATAACCATGGGCGCTTGTTTCTGTCAAATCCTACCAATGATCCTTAACATAATCTGAAATACTTGTCTAGAATTTATAGAAAAGAGTAATGTCAAACCGTAAAATTTTTTGCTATAATTATAATACGTTTATTCCAAATACGTTAATTGATCAATATACCTAACTTACTATCGTTGTCTAGGATTGTGATTGTGGCCGTAATTATCAGTATCGGCTCGGAGCTATCTTCGTCGATGCTTGCTGCTCTTGTGATCCTTGCCGTGGTCAGCGACATATTCGATGGCATATTAGCTAGAATATTGAATTGTCAAAGCTCAATGGGCGCCCAGCTCGATCCTGTGTGTGACGCTGTTTTCGTGTTAGGAATGATTTATTATGTATTGCGTAAAGAGCAATGCTCTCTAGTATATCTCATGGCGATTGGGATAAGATATGGTGTGGTTTTTAGTTATCAATATGATTTGAACGCCAAAGGCTATCTCAAATTGAAGTCTTTATGGTCTGGGAAATGTAGCTCTGCGCTTTCCATGAGTTATCTTGTGTACTACTTCCTTGGCCAAAACGGGGTTCGAGTTGCATGGGTTGATAACTGCTCAATGGCTGTATTAACGCTCACAGTATGCATGCATGTAATCAGTTGGTATTACTATTATCAGAGATATCTGATGCTTTATCATGACTACTACGCGATGAATCGATCCTTAATTTCATCAACATGAGAATCGCTTAGGCATGTCCATTAGAAAAACCTTACCTCATGCAGATATCAGTCGCATCATTGAAATGGCGTGGGAAGATCACACGCCGTTTGAAGCGATAAAATCAGAATATGGCCTTGATGAGTCAGCTTGTATCAAGCTCATGAGACAAGAGATGACTGCATCTAGCTTCAAAATGTGGCGCAAGCGGGTAACTGGCAGAAGCACGAAGCACGCAAAGCACGCGTCGGTTAAAAGGATAAAGCACAGAGCCTATGGCCACAACAAGGTGTCCAGTAAGCAGAACCAATCGCGGAATACCTAAGGCTACAAGAAATTAATTAAGAATAATTGCCATTAGTTTTGGCTTGCTCTAAGATGGTTTCTGTTTGATGGTTCCAGTTTTCATCATGTAAAGTAATGCTTCCTTGATCACTATCAATAATATCAAGAACATAATATTGGACCCATGCCGAAAGTTCAGGATTAGCATGGCGATATTTATACTGCTCCCAAACATTCCGAACCGTTGGATTATTAAGAAACATTTTGAACGTGGTAAACCATCCTGCATAAACTGAGTCCGACGACTTTGATCGGGACGATTTATCATTAATCGGAAATTGTGAATCAAGTTGGAACATACGAATCACGTCGATCATTTGTTGGCAGTATTTAGCGGCATAGTGCCATTCAAGTTCATTGCCTTCAAACGGAACATAAGGGATCGTAGGGTATCGCTTAGTCCATTGCGCCTCAGTCATGAAAAAACCATTATTACCGGTTATGTTGCCGAAAATAGATTGATAAAGCGGATTGATATCAGGATGGTCCATCGGTAATGTTTCCCAAGTGCCTACAACGACCTTACTCGAGTATTGCGCTAAGTTCACAAAAAGATCCTCTTGCGTTTGTTGACTTGAGCCGTTGATTTGATCAGCAACCTGATAAACAAAAAGTAGAGTCGCGAACGCAGTGATAATATTGAGTGGAAAGTTGAAAAACTCCTCTGACGCGTCAGCACCATGGTCAAAATGGGTACGATGATTGAGAAAAATGATATTAATGACAAGAAACAAAACCAAAGCAACAAAAATCATAGTGACCCAATTGATATATTTGAGCCAAGCGAGATCAAAAGCTACGATAAATAATGCAGTAGACAGGAAAATGAGACATTGGGTTGCCCGTTTTACGCTCTGGTGATTGTTTTTCTGCATAGCCCCTCCTTCAAAAGTTAGTCATCCCGCCTACTCAATGCCTCGGCCCATCTCAGGCCTATTGAGTAGGGCTGCGACCTCGCGATCCCAATGACGACGATGCTTAATAAAGAGATCTGGATCTCTATCCACAAGATCAATCACATAATACTGAACCCATGCAGTCAACTGAGGATCCGAATAGCGAGTTTTGTTTGTTTCCCAAACCTGACGCACCAAAGGGTTTTTAAGGAACATCCTGAACCCAGTGAGCCACCCACTAAAGTTACTATTAAGAGACATATCTAAATCATTGCCATCGCCAAGTTTAAATCGTTTTTGAAGCTCAAACATTCTAATTACATTAACCATTTGCTGGCAAAATTCAGCTGCATAATGCCAGGATAGTGCATGATGCTTAAACTCAAAATACTTTAATCCAGGATGAATGGCCTGCCATTCTTGTCGATTCCTAAAGCGAACAGTGCCATCTGCTGTGACCTGATGTCCCATTATGCCCTCGTATAAGTTATTGAGCTGTGGATATATAATTGGATTTCCCTCCCAAGTACCAACAACAATTTTTTCTGCTATCGTTGACAAGTCATGATCGTTATGTCGTTTTTCAATAAAAGCTGAATGCATTGAATCAAATCCAATCTGATAAACCATAACCACGGTCATCATTGATACCAAAAAGTTAACTGGGAAGTTAAAAAAGTCGTCAGAATGCTCAGGGCCATAAGCACGTCTAGTCAGGTGGTATAGATAAATAATATTTACCATAATCAGTACTGTGATGCTGAAAATAATGATTTGACCCATACTGACATCAAAATATGTCCCACCTACAGAGAAAAAGTGTATCGCCAATAAAACTGCCAGCATCAGTGCTGATGCAGCAGAGGTTCTGATGATTGTTAGTACCAATTTTTTATTCATACGATCGAGGCCGCCAATTCAATGATTACAAATCAATATTATCTTGCCACAGAGAGATTAATTTAACAATATACTAACAGTAAATCACCATAAAACGAAATGACATAGCGAGGACTGTGCAAAACTAAGTCAGCATTGTGACAACAAGATAAACGGTTGAGATACTTACAAGGAACAGTCCTTCCCACCGACTAATTTGGCAGGTTTTGTCAAATTTAGCGCTAAATATCCACAGTACCGTCGTGACAATTAACATCATCGTTAGCGGGATCCAAAGTTTCTCAGGGCTGATCCCATTAGTGGGGGCCATGAGCAGAGGAATTGAGAGGACACACAACAAACAAAAAATATTTGAGCCAACAATATTACCAACCGCAATATCATCTTCACCACGTAGCACTGAAATAATACAGGCTGTCAGTTCAGGCAGACTTGTCCCAACCGCAACAACAGTAATGCCAATCACAAGTTCACTGACATTAAAATGTCTGGCTAAGTCGCGAGCAGCTTCAACCATCATTTCTGACCCAAAAAGTAAAAGCACGAGAAAAACAACAAACATACAACAAGGCCACAAGGCACTCGAATTAGCCCCCGTCTTCTTACTCGCCTTACGCGTGAAGCGACTGCGATTCCGGTTAATATGCAGGAAGCACATGACAAGGTAAGCACAAAATAGCCCCAGTAAGATCAATCCATCGAGGTAATTAAATTGGTTATCAATAATCAATAAAAAAGCTGTGACAAAGAGCGATAATGCCAATAAAGGAATCGCGCGCGAAAGTGTCTCAGTGCTGATTTTAAGTGGTTTAACCATAGCGGTTATCCCAATAACAAAGCCGATGTTACAAATATAAGACCCAAGAACATTGCCCACGGCAAGATCAGTAGAGCCAGACAGGGCCGCAATATAGGCAACAATAAGCTCTGGAACAGAAGTGCTAAAGCCGATGAGGAAAGTGCCAATATACAATGCTGGAATTCGAAAAATCTCAGCGATCTTGACTGCGCTGTTAACAAAGCCGTCTCCAGCGTAAACAATCAACGCAAGCCCGCCCAAAAACCAAAGTAAAGCGATAAATAATTCATTCATAACAATCACTCTACGCCTTTGATTGCAGTAAAACAAGGGGCATTAATAAAATGAGGCCCCTGTTTTTATGAGCGTGTGCTTCTAGCATTTGACTTAAATTCGATGTATTATCAACTCAGAATGCCTGTCGGCAACAGTCCAGATCAGCGTACAAATGTAGGATAACAGAGAGTAAAGCATATGATTAAACACATTGACGAAGTCATGGCTATATCAGATCAGATCAAGCACGCAAGCTGCAGTGAGGCAAAAAGTATCAACCCCCAAGACGCACTATTTGTAGACGTGCGGAGTAAAGAGGCGTTCAATGCTGGGCACATTCCCAATGCGGTCCACTGCGAGCGGGGATTATTAGAGTTTCTTGTTGCTGATGGCAGTCCCATGCAACTGAATATATTTAATCAACAATCACATCAGCATTGCATCGTTTATTGTAATGGGGGCAGGCAGAGTGTGCTCGCTGCCAAGACGCTACAAGATATGGGTGTGAAAGGCGTGAAGAACTTGCTTGGTGGCTATGCCGAATGGGTTGCTACAGAAAGTGACAAATAGAAGCCCAGCCGACTAGGCTATGCATGCATCGCTTGATGATCATAATAATTAAATAGCTGATAAAATTTGATTTGCGGCTCGTATGCCAGATAACAATGCTGCTTCAACAGTTTCGGTTTCACTTTCAGACGTATCAACACCAGCAAAATGAATATGATCAAACGGCTGACCAATCGTCGATAGGTGGGCCATCTCCCCCGCCATCGTTGGGTGGGCGTACGGTCCTCCAAGTGTGAACGGGTCTAAAGACCACCTGGTAACATAGATTGATTCAGGGTCAGGGATGTGATCACCAAATATTTGTCTCAGTTGTGTCATGCAAATATCCAGCAATGCCCGATCACTTTTATTCGCATAAGCGATATCTGGTCCTGAAATGTTGGTATACAGTATTTTCTGGTTTTCAGCCTTCAATAATGGATTATACCACTGTGTACATACGCCCCGAGAAGAAGGAGTAGCGAGCTGAAATACTTCGGTATCTTCATCCCAAAAGACGGATGGGAACTTCAAAAATATTTTTTCATGATTACCAGAGTCTAATTGCGACAACGCTATTTTTTTATTTGCGGGGAGTGGGGGTACAAATTTAACCTGCCCGGACTGCAGAACACCTGTTGGTAACGTGGAGATCACGCGATGACAAGAAAATCGTTTTTTATTAGTATCAATTAAAACGTTATGATCAGTTTGATCAATGCATTTGACAATCGTATTCAGTTCGATATTTATCTGATTAGACAACTGGTGCATTAATTTGCCAAACCCATCTTTAACAAACAAGCCATTAGGTTCCCAGCCATCAAATGCGCTAGCGGGCATCACATCTGCATTGAGTGAACAATGTTCAGTTGATCTCGTGATTAATGCTTGAATGAGTGATTGACTGTAATGATGTTTCTTACCAATCAGCGTTACAACATCAGCAACAGATAATGTTGGCTGTTGTTGGCCAATTATTCGGATATCTTTTGGTAGACGTATCAATATTTCCATGAATAATTTTTTATCTTTTCCCGATAATTTTCCGTGCTCAGTGTAAATCTCCATCTTTTCGCTACTTTCGAGCGCATCTTCTTTTAAATAAGTGACGTGGTGCTGATCAAGCAATGGTTGTAGAATGTGGTTTTCGCCTTTGCGGTGCAGCCAGGATGCACCTAAGTGTAAATGCCCCATTTTTTCTGTATCGATATCATGGATTCGTCCGCCGATTCTGTCTCTTGCTTCTAAAATGCATACCTTGACATCATGTTCTTGTAAAACATTGGCTGCCATAAGTCCTGCAGCACCAGCGCCGATTATTATTACCTCAAAGTTTGCCATATGATTCCCTTGCTTAGTTGTCAAAGATACAAGACAACTTTATTATTTTACCGACGTAATAACCAAATAATACGTCATTGTTACTGTAATATATAGAACATAAATAAATGATTGTTGTGGTTTTTTTGTTTAAATTGAATTTAAAGAGATGGTGAGGGAAATCCGCTCGTGAAATGCCTATTAGAGCATCGTAGTGCCCATCATGCCATACTCGAGTTAACTGGGATCACAGCAGTGTGGCACTATGCCAAGGCTTAAAATAGCGGTTTACAGTATTAGCGTATCAGTGCTATGCTGATACTTTATTAGACCAAATAAAAGGAATGGATATGGCAATAGATACAACATCAAAAGCACAGAGCAAGGCTAAGTCAGGCGATAGCCCAAAAGATCGAGCGCTTGACTCGATGCTGAGTCAAATCGAACGGCAGTTCGGCAAAGGGTCCATCATGCGTATGGGGGATGGGCAAGCTGAAAAAATTGAGTCAATCTCAACGGGCTCTCTCAGTTTAGACTGCGCCATTGGGATTGGCGGTGTGCCTAAAGGTCGGGTGATAGAACTCTATGGCCCCGAGTCATCTGGTAAAACAACGTTGACATTACACATAACAGCTGAGTGTCAGAAGCAAGGCGGGACCGCAGCGTTTGTGGATGCTGAACATGCACTTGATCCAACGTATGCAGAGAAATTGGGTGTAAACGTAGACAGCCTACTAATTTCTCAGCCTGATACTGGAGAACAGGCTTTGGAAATCACCGACATGCTGGTTCGCTCAGGCGCGGTAGATCTTGTGATTGTGGACTCTGTAGCGGCGCTCACGCCTAAGGCTGAAATCGAAGGAGACATGGGGGATCATCACGTTGGCCTGCAGGCCAGACTGATGTCACAAGCATTGAGAAAACTGACTGCTAATATTAAACGTTCAAACGCTACGGTTGTATTTATTAATCAGATTCGGATGAAGATCGGTGTCATGTTTGGTAACCCTGAAACGACGACAGGCGGTAATGCACTGAAATTTTACTCGTCTGTGCGCATGGATATCCGCCGTACCGGCGCGTTAAAGCGTGGTGATGAAATTTACGGTAATGAGACGGCCGTTAAAATTGTCAAAAATAAGGTAAGTCCACCATTTCGAAAAGCCAACTTTGAAATTATTTATGGACAGGGTATTTCAAGACAGGGAGAGATTGTGGATCTAGGGGTTAAGCACGGTATCATTGAAAAAAGTGGTGCCTGGTACAGTTATAATCAAAATCGTCTTGGACAAGGAAAAGATAATGTACGCACGCTACTAGAAGAAAATCCAGATATGGCAGAAGAGATCGAAAATAAAATCAAAGCGATCATGATGCCCAAGCGCAATCAAGAGATCGAGGAAAACGAAGAATAAGCAATTCAGCGCTTCCAAATATTGGGGATAAGGCAGGGTGTAGAAGATTTATACTTTTTGTACGCTGCTAAATCCCCAAATTTTTTATCATTCGCTTGCTCAAGCAAATTGACGCCACTCACACTGGTCAATAGCCAATAGACAAACAATGGTGAAACGAGACATATACTTGTTGCCACATTGAGGTTGGGTACTGCAAGGCCTGCGACCAAAAACCACATACAGATTTCAGCAAAATAGTTGGGGTGCCTTGAGTAATACCACAAACCAGAACATATAAATGGCGTTGACTGTCGCTTTTTCTTGAACGACAGCTTTTGCCAATCCGCAATAGCTTCCATCAAGAAAGCCATAAGCCAAGCTATCGCAAAGACATAGTCAATAGCATAAAGCGCTTGTTGTTGATCACTGATGATCGCAGTGAGGGCGCTGAGTAAAGTGACAAATGTCCAGGCAGCAGACATTGCCCATGCCAATATAAAGTTAATGGGTTGCTGCTTAAGCTGATTGAAACGCCGATCCACTTTGTGATGATGAATGCGTAAAGCCAGAAAAGCCCCAAGACGGGTCGTCCATAAGCATCCCATCAGCATGAGTAGGGTTGCACGACTTGATAACGATGTCTTCAATGCGGCTGCAGTAATCATCATGCTCCAGACAGCAATCGATCCAGTAAGATCGTAAATTTTTTCAGTTTTCAGAATGACAGAGGGTATACCCAATATGAAATGAACAAATAATGTTGTCACCACGCAAGAGGTGAGAATCGGCAAAGAATTCCCACTATATGAGTCAATCCACGTTGAAATACCTAAAAGCACACAAGGGATCATTAAAGAGATGAATAGATTGGTATATTTTTGTTGCATAGCGCTGGTTCAATAGGTGATTAAGCTATCTTAAGTGAAAACGCTACGCCAGGCAAGCAGGTGTCTACTGCACTAGTAAAAGACCAAAAATTAGAAAGAGTGCTCGATTTTGATGCCAACAACATTAAACGACTTGGCATTATTTGGCCACTGGTGGTACCAGCTGAGAGTAGTTGTGAAATGGTCAATCAGCTGCTTATCAAGAGAAATCTCCAGTGTTTTTTGCAAGTCTCGACTATATCCGTAGCCGATACCAAGGTTTGCGTCATAAAAATCTTTCATCCTAGACGTTTTATAACCGCAGTCAAAGCCCATAAAACCCTTTTGGATACCGATATACACGGTTGCATTCAGAACTGAATCATCAAAGTTCCGATCACCCCCAAATGAGAAGTAATGATCGCTATCAATGATTTTCACTAAGTTATTTTGCGAGTATTGTAACCACATTGAGCCATAGGATTCAGCAGTATAGATTTCTCCGAACAATGAGTAATTTCGATCATCAGGATTGGTTTGTGTACTGACATCACTCACTGCAGCGCCGATTGAGTAGCTGCCATTAAATTTACTGGGGGTCTGTTGTATCCCCCAGGCAACATCACTCGGCTTCAGAGGAAGACGGCCCATTGCATTTGAGAATGGCATGGGTGTTGAGCTGCCACCTTTTTTGAGCACATTTGCTTTAATTTTACCGAAGCCAACTCGAGTTTTTAAAGAGTCTGACAAATTCTGTGTGTATTTAATTGTTTCAATCCTAAACTTTTCAGTTTCAGTGTTGAAGCCATCAATGTAGGGGCCTGAGGTGATACCGGTTTGGCTGTTCATCCTCACGGCAATAGCAATATCAGGATGGACCTTTTGTTCGTAATTAACAACAAGTCGCCACGGAATTACCACGCCTTCAATATCAGTTTGATCAGTATAAAAAGCACCGCTAACGATACTCGTATTAAAAGCGTCAAGATCGAGATTAGCATAAGCCACAGGGACGGCTACAGCTGCAGTTAGGGTTATTGCTCTTGCAAGCAAAGGTATGATCGCGCGGATAATCAACATGGTGTTGCATCTTAAAAAAGTGCATGCATCATAACTGAGATCAGATCAATTGTCCATTGTTCATACAACCTTTGACTTTACACGCATATGATGAGGATGACAAAAAATCAGGTGCGATCATCCATATTGCATGGTGAATCGTGTCCTAAATACACAAACAGTTACCCAGGTGTGGTTGTGACCATTGATCATTCGTCTCGTCTTGCTATCAACCCATAGCAAAAGTTATTGTTGTTGGCCATCAGTCAAATCGATGATAGAAAATTACGCATCATCGACGACGTTAACATTCGATATCAGCAAAAAGGAACCTATGGTTTTCATCGGTGAAATATGGTAAAATGTCGTCCACTAACTTAAATTGTTTTCTTGATGTCCGAGCGATTAATTAAAAAGTCTCAAATCTTCCAACTCGTCGTACTCATTGTAGTATTGCCGCTACTTGCTGAAAGTATCTATGCGCCTGGATTGCCAGCACTTGCGGAAAGTTTTTCGGTATCTGATGGTATTGCCGAAGCTACGCTTTCGATTTATTTGTTTGGGATGTCGGTAGGTGTGCTATTTTGGGGGAACCTGTCCGATATTGTCGGTAGAAAACCCGTATTATTATCAGGCTTTATTCTGTTTCTTATTGCAACCATTGGCTGCTATTTTAGTGGTAACATCTACATGTTTTTGCTCTTGCGCTTCGCCCAGGCATTTGGTGGTGCGGTATCATGTGTGACCCAGAGTATCAACCGGGATGTCTTTGATCAAAAAGAGCGCATGGCGCTTTCCTCAAGAATAGGAACTGCTGTGTCTGTTGCGCCAGCCGTTGGCGCAATGCTTGGTGGGTTGATCGTACAATATAGTCAATGGAGAGAGTCTTTTCTTTTGTTGATGTTTGTTGCATGTTTTACATTGAGCTGTCTCCACATTGCATTGCCTGAAACCAAGCAAGGCAGCTATCTCAGTCTGTCTCCTCGAGCATTTTACAAGGCAACGATGAGCGTACTCAAAGATAATAATCTTGTGTTGAATGGTATGATCATCGGCCTAGGATTAGGAATACTGTATGCATTCATGTCAGAAGGCTCCTTCTATTGTATCAATAATCTGAAGTGGTCATCGCAGGCATACGGGGCAGTTTGTGCATCTGGCTCGATTGCTTACGCGATGGGGTGTAGGCTGAGTGATCAAATGATACAGCTTGGTGTGTCATTCCAGCGGGTCATGAAGCTAGGAACAATCGTCATGCTCATCAGTTATGTGGTTCTATTGTTGTTATTGTTTCATCATAGTACATCTGCCCAGGTACGACTTGACAGCGCGCACCTTGATATAGCCTTTTCAGTTTTATGGACACTATCTTGTCTGGGGCTCAGTTTTGTCCTGACGCCATGTTTTGCAAATGCGCTTGAAAACCAAAGAGAAAATGCTGGCGTTGCAGCAAGTGCTCTTGCGTTTACCTACAATATCATTTCAGCAACTGTGAATCTGACAATCACATACTTACATAGCAATGAGCGCATGCGTATGCCAATGATCTTTTTGGTGATTGTGTTGATTATTGCGGTGGCATGTGACATTCTGTATCGAAACCAAGCCAAGCGCCCTGTTATCGCAGATATAATCGCGCCCTAGCAAACGCGCTGCAAATCGTTTAAAACTCAAATAACTGGATTAATACCGATGAAAGTTGCACAAATACGACAAGCATTTCTTGAATATTTTCAATCTAATGGACACACAATCATGCCAAGCGCGTCTTTGATACCGAAAAGTGACCCAAGCTTGCTGTTTATCAATGCCGGTATGGTGCCATTCAAGACATGCTTTCTCGGAGTAGATGAGCCAAAAGCAAGCCAATTAACCAGTGCGCAGCATTGCCTCAGAGTAGGGGGTAAACATAACGATCTAGATAACGTTGGTAAAACTGCGCGACATCACACATTTTTCGAAATGTTAGGTAACTTCAGTTTTGGGGCATATGATAAGGCAACTGCAATTAAATTTGCATGGGTATTCCTCACAGAAGTATTAAAGCTTCCCCTCAACAAATTGTGGGTCACGGTTCACCACTCCGATGATAAAGCAAAACAGATATGGATAGAGGATATTGGCGTACCAGTAGATCGAGTCATCACATGCGGAGATGACGATAATTTTTGGTCTATGGGCGACACGGGGCCATGCGGGCCATGCACGGAGATATTTTATGATCATGGTCCAGAAGTTGCAGGAGGTCCCCCGGGATCAGATGACGCCGATGGCGATCGTTATGTCGAGATCTGGAACATCGTATTCATGGAGTTCGATCGGTCAAAAACCGGAGAAATGAGTCCTCTGCCCAAACCTTGCGTCGATACAGGAATGGGACTTGAACGCATTGCTGCTGTGTTACAGGGCGTGCATTCAAACTATGATATCGACTTATTCCAAACACTCATCAATGCATATCAAAAGCTCGCAAATCATAAGATTGATCAGACGGCAGCCCAGGTCGTTGCAGACCATATGCGCTCGATTTGTTGGTTGATTCATGATGGGGTGTTGCCATCCAACGAAGGCAGAGGCTACGTGCTCAGGCGTATTATTCGTCGCGCATTACGATTTGCATATGTCGATCAAATGGCCCTACCATGTCTGTACAAGTTAGTGAAAGTTGTGGTGTCGCTCTATCAGCACAACCAAGCGTTCGTTAAGGATGAACAGCGGATGACCAAAGTGTTGCAATCAGAAGAAGAGGCATTCACACGCACCATTGAGCACGGCTTAAAATTATTCGAAAAATTCACAAACGATCTTGCAGGAGATGTTATTTCAGGCGATCTTGCCTTTAAACTATACGATACGTATGGGTTTCCTGTCGATTTGGTAGTTGATTTAGCCCACGAAAAGCAACTGACCGTTGATTTGAAAGCATTCGCTGATTGCATGCAACAACAAAAAGATCGCTCACGTCAGCATCAGCAGTTTACATCTGTTGCGTCTATGGACTGGTTACCTGATGTTGAAACAAAGTTTGAAGGGTATCTCCATATGGTATGCAGAGGCAGGTTGCTATGTCTTTACAGTGAAGGTCACAAAAAAACTGCACTTGTAGCTGGCGAGAAAGCCATGCTTGTATTCGATTGCTCACCTTTTTATGCCGAAAGTGGCGGTCAAGTCGGTGATCGTGGGGTAATCAGTAACGCAGATGGGCGATTTATTGTCCACGACACGCAAAAGCAAGGACAATGCATTATTCATCAAGGTGTTGTCGATTCTGGTATGATCAGCGTCGATACCATTTATCAACTGGAAGTTGATGCGCAGAGGGAGAAAATTAAAAGAAATCATTCAGCAACACACTTATTACACGATGCGTTGATTGATGTCCTAGGCGAGCATGTGGCTCAAAAGGGGTCATTGGTGGAGGCTGATCGATTACGGTTTGATTTTTCACATCATGCGCCGTTGACGCCAGAGCAAATCGAACAAATTGAACAACATGTCAACCATGCAATCGCACAAAATCATGAGGTCCACACAAACGAAATGTCATTAGATCAAGCTAAGTCTCAGGGGGTCAAAGCGTTATTTGATGAAAAATACGCTGATGAGGTTCGCGTACTATCAATGGGGAAATCCAGAGAGCTATGTGGGGGAACGCATGTACAGCGCACTGGCGATATTGGGACGTTTGTACTCGTTGAGCAGACAGCTGTTGCACAAGGGATTAGACGAGTTGAAGCAGTAACGGCTGATCTAGCCACCAAAGCCATGCAGCAGTATCGCAGCCAGCTACAAAGCATAGCAGCAATTGCACAAAGCCCCGTGGATGCATTAACCGATAAGCTCGTTAAAATGTCCAGTACAATCAAGAGTCAACAAAAAGTCATTGATCAGTTGTATATCGAGCACATGCGTTACCTCAGTCAAGCGTTGCTCAATGGCGTTGAAAATGTTGGTCCATACAAAGTGATTATGCATGTGGTTGATTTCGACCAGGCAAAACTCCTACGGGTACTCACTCAAGCGTGTTTATCAACCAAGCAAGTCGATATCGTGATATTATGGATGCCGCAAGGCGAAAAAATGATGTTGTCAGTCGGTGTAATTAGTGATAAAGTTAAAATGATATCTGCAGTCGATGCCTTTAAAGCAATGGCTTCAGTATCCGGTGCAAAAGGAGGGGGTAAAGCGGATTTTGCACAAGGGTCAATGAGCCATAATCAATCTGAATTTTCCAGTATCCGCGAGAAATGTCGGCAGAATGTGTGGACATTACTGCAGGCATAAGAGAGCCACATGGTTGTATTAGTCCAGAAATTTGGGGGTAGTAGCCTCACTGATCTCAGCAAACTCGAGATCGTAGCACGTAAAGTGAAAAAGCACGTGCAATCTGGTTACCAAATCGTTTTAGTATTATCAGCATTGCAAGGTGAAACAGATCGCCTCATAGGCTTAGCGAATTTACTAACGAGCGAGTGTCCAAAGCGCGAATATGATGCATTGCTTGCGACCGGAGAGCAAGCAGCAACATGCCTCATGGTGATGGCGCTTGCAAGAATTGGGGTGCGTGCCCAAACCTTAAACGCCTGGCAAGCAGGCATTCATGGTGATGGTATCTATCAGCGTTCGGCTATAACGCGCATCGATACAACATGCATACAAAAATGTATTGACCAAGGAATCATTCCAGTGATTACAGGCTTTCAGGCTGTAGGAGAAGACCACAGTATTGCAACGCTTGGACGTGGGGGGTCTGATACCACAGCGGTTGCGTTGGCGGCAGCGCTGAAAGCAGACGAGTGCCAAATATTTGTCGATGTTCAAGGCATGTTCACAGCAGACCCGAAAATTGAGCCAGATGCACGCTTAGTGCACAAAATAACCATAAACCAGATGCTGAATTGTGCAAATTTAGGTGCTAAAGTCATGCAAAAGCGTGCAGTTGCATGCGCTGCGAGATATAAAGTGCCATTAAGAATTTGCCCAGCATTTATTGAAGGACCAGGAACAGTCATGGATTACGGAAAAGAAGACGCCATTGAAAAAACAATGGTAACGGCTATTGCACATGCCAAAGACCAGATGATATTACAGCTAAGCGGAATACAATCATTAGGCAAGGATATCCAAATATTGTGTTCATTAATTGAGGCTTCAGGATGCGATATTGAGCATAGTATACGGCAAGTTGGGGATTGTTATGTATTTGAGTGTCTTCTGAGCCAAGATGATTATCGAACTCTTGCTGCAGGGTTTGAAGACTATTGCGCCACCCGAGAGTGTGTGCAAGTACGTATGACTAAACAGCTTGCACGGTTATCAATTGTCGGTTTTTCTTTAGCAAAAGATATGTCGATTACCAACCAAGTCATGTTATGCTGTGATGCATTAAAAATACCGGTCCGACATCTATTCGCAGCTGACAATCAATTATCGTTGGTGGTGGATCAAGCCTATATGGAGTTGGTATTACGCTCTCTGCATAAACGCTTTCAACTGCATGATAAAGCAACACATCGAGTACCTACTATAGCCAATACAGCCGCATAATGCAGCTGCTTAATAGATTGCAAAATTTATCACTGCTATCACTGCGTCGATTTTTTCTCTATTTTGTGCCTGTACTCATAGTAATGAGTCTGATGCATTACTGGCGACAAGCGCAGCAATATTTAGACCATCACAGCAAACAACAACTCAAGATGGCAAGATTAACCGCCAATCCGAGAATTGATCAGGATCCAACCACCAAAGCGTTTTTATCAAAGCATAGCGTGATCCTATCACTGACAAGTATTCCAGAAAGGGTTCAGTATATTCATCAAATAGTAAGTAGCATTGATCTTCAGCATGTTGATAAAGTGATCGTGAATCTTCCCAAACAGTGCAATCGATCAAAAGCGACCTATCAGATTCCTAATGAACTGGTTGCCATGCATAAAGTAGAAATTAACTGGCTTGAGCGTGACTTTGGTCCAGTATCAAAAGTACTGCCAGTGCTAGAAATATGCCAAGACAAGCCTCAATCATCAATGATTATTGTCATGGATGATGATGTTATTTACCCGCGTGGAATGGTCAATGCACATATCCATGCGTTGGCACATCATCCAAATCAAGTAACCACGACGATGCCAGGGCGCTTAATCAGCACACAGGCCAGGCCGCCTTTTTCATATCAGGTATCCGCATTGGGTCATCATGCAAAGATCAAAAGACCAGATTCAATCATCCATGGCACTGGTAGTTATGCATTCATCAATGATAAAATTGATCTTAATTGGCTCACAGCAGCGATGAAAGAAATCGATGATAATCACATTGTCGACTGCCTTTTGTCAGATGATCTTATCATCAGTATCGCCTTTAGTCGTAATAAAACAGAACCTTATCTTGTAGCAAACGATGTCCTAGCACATGCATTACTAAAACCACATCCACTTGCCAGTCGTCGGAACCCTTTGAACCAGACGATGTGGTCATGGTCGCTAGACCGGCTCTTGACAAGAGGCCCTTTGCAGCTAACCCAGTCAAGAATTAATCGATGTCTAGATCAGTTCGATCGGTACAATCCCCAGTAACGCAAATATCAACAAAATAAACTGAGCGCAGAGGTCTAAGTAGTGCTATATAAGTAGCAAAGAAAACTGGAAAGATCAATGCAATTAAGCAATAGGAGACAATCTGAAACAGACGTGTCAACAATATCAGTCAAGCCATCTTTTGTTGAGACAAGACCTTCTTCATACGATGTCAAATGTTTCAATAGCATCGCCCAGAGAGTATTATTCGCCAATTCCGGTGAATCAGAAGAAAGTAATACGAGAGCACAAAGAGATTTTGAACGCATGTTGGTGCGACGGCACAAAGACGGACCAATGCCAGAGAACTACACAGATTTTTTAAGAGAATTTACAAATGACGAAAGTTTCATAAAGACAATGGCTTCAGCAAGCCCTCAAGCCATTGGTAACGATCTATTGTTTGTACTATTATCAGATTTTAACTTAAGTGAACATAATGCCCAAAAATCTGATTATGATGATAAAATATGTATACCTGCGATCACAAGCAATAATTTTTCTCCCACTAATAGTCTTGTCCAAACAATGTTCACGAAAGATGATGGTGATAATATAAGAATGATAAGTATGATAACCAGTTTTGCAATGATGCATCAAACTAAAGAGGGTGATGTTAGTATGATTACCGTGAGATACGATCCTGAGTCTAAAACCTATGACTATTTTGACGTGCTACAGTCTAGTGAAACCCTCAATGCGTTAAGTGATTTTTATACACAAGTGCGTACAGAAATGAATGCCACTGGAAAGCGATTTGTTACCTTCAAAGATATTACGAATTATTGCAACGCAATACCTGAGGATCAGCCAAAGTTTCTACCAATTACCTCTGCGATGGTAGAGCTCAAGTATATAAAAGAATATAAAAAGGTCTCTGTACAGAGCCTTAATGTTTTTTATCCACAAGCAGAAGGGCTGATGCGAGCGTACAATCCAGTGCTAAGTCGTTCAAAAACAATGAGGGGTATGGGCGAAAAAAATCGAGATCGAGCATTTTATTTCAATCGATTAGGCGATGAAAAATTACCTGAACCGATGAGCGAAACCAAAAGACGAGTCATTACGACTACTGCGCTATCATCCTATCAAAAAACACATGAGCAGTACGGCGATGATTGTCAAATTAAAAGCGATTGTGCGATTTATAAGCATGAACAGAAAATGAATTATGTAGAACGGTTTGTACTGAGCCTTCTATGCGCCATAGATGCGTATCGAATCAAAGCACAACCACGAGCTTTAAAAGCAAAATAATTTTATGACGATTGATTCAATATTTTCGGTGGGCCAATATGTGCATGTCCACGCGATTTTGCGAGTTGTTGTTGTTTCTGCCTTTGCGCATAGCGGGCTTTTTGTTGTGTCGATCGATCTTGGTAGCAATGATGACAGCTAACACCAACTTGGTAATGCGGATGATTTTTATCGGACTCTGTAATCGGTAGCCGACAGGCATAACATTGATCATATCGTCCTTTTGCAAGGGTCTGGTCAACGGCAACACGATTGTCAAATACAAAGCATTCCCCTTGCCATAAGCTATCTTCGACATCAATGTCCTCAAGGTATTGAAGAATCCCACCTTTCAGCTGGCATACATCAGTAAAACCTTGCTCAATAAGGTAATTAGAAGCTTTTTCACAACGAATGCCGCCCGTACAAAACATGGCAACCTTTTTATGTTTAGCACCTTGAAGCTGTGATTTTACATAATCTGGAAAATCACGAAAGTTTTTGGTTTTAGGGTCAAGCGCATTTCTGAAAGTGCCAATAGCAGTCTCATAATCATTACGTGTGTCTAGGACAATGGTTTCCGGGTCACTGATCACAGCGTTCCAATCTTTTGGTTCGATGTGCTTGCCAGTAACGGTAGATACTTTTTTGCTATTCTGGCCCATCGTTACAATTTCAGGCTTGATTTTAACCTTATAGCGATAAAAAGGGTTGCAATCATGGTAAGCACGCTTCCAAGAGAGCGTGTCAATTTCCAAGGATTTTTCAATCAAGCGAATTAATGATAGAACATCTTTTTCGGAGCCGGCAATAGTGCCGTTGATGCCCTCTGGTGCCAATAGTAGAGTGCCTTTGATCTCATGTTTTTTACCAGCTACCAAGAGTTTTTCTTGGATCTCATCAATATGGCGAAGAGGGGAATGGGTAAAATGATAGAGAGCAGCAATGCTTATACGCTTGTTCATTTTGGTGTCGTGAAAAATATCAATATTATATACTTTTATCTGATATTTGTGAAGGTTAACTTCGGGTTGTTGTGCTAATGATGACGATGATATGTGAGCAACAAAATATATTTCGGAGTTATATTGCTCAGTTACACGTACATCATCGTTATGATAAGAGCGTTGATGTAAGCCAGAAGGAGCGACTTAGAAACCGAAGTCACACACGTCAAATTTATCGGAGGCTGTATTGAGATCATACACGGATCATAATGTCTTTTCATGATGGTTCTGAATCGATTACAAAAGGAAAAGAAAAAAGCAAATAAAGCGATGCCTACAAAGAACATCTAGACGAGGCTTGGGGCAAATGATAATATGATCTTGAGAGTGCAATCAAAATGTTGGCATCATGGACTCCAAAAAGTCAAAATCACTGTGTATACTACTCGCAATTGTTGGCAACTGTCTTCTATTAGGCGGCTTACATCGATTTTATACGAGACGTTACCTAACAGGCCTCCTAATGTTTTTCACATTGGGTGGGTTTTTCATATGGACACTACTAGACGTATTGAGATTGCTCTTTAATAGATTTAAAGATGCTGATAATCAAGTTATTCGAAGATGGTTAACTTAATCGCGTTAAGTGTACACGCGCACGTTTTATAATAGACATCGTTAACCCGTTGTCATAAAAAGAGCTTACAGTCAGTGTATAGTTTGCTTTCTTCGTGTCCTCTTTTAGTCTCTTTGTTAATCGAAGTACGCAACTAATTGTTTCTGAAGGCGCTTTACTTAATACGTTCAACAAATATGGGATAAGACTCCAATAGATGACTAAGATTATTTAACATGATAAATATAGACACGGCCAATAGCTTATTGAGTTATCGACATACATAAAATCAATTCATGTATCAATGGAATTAAGTAGTCAAAAACAATAATAATAAAACCATAGCACCCTGCGTATAAAACGTATGCGGGGCGACAAAGCCGTACAAAAACATATCCTGTGTTTTTAGTCGAACCCAGGGTTCTCATCCCAAGAGTAATATAATGAGCGCGTATCAGTAATAGCAGTTGAGGATAAAATGAAAACACGGAGAGAGAGGGATTCGAACCCTCGATGAGGTTTCCCCCATACTCCCTTAGCAGGGGAGCGCCTTCAGCCGCTCGGCCACCTCTCCAAGTTGACCTATGTTACCAAAAGCAAAGGCTGTCTGCAAGCAGAACGAAGTGGTCTGCAGGCGTTATTTATTTTTATCCTTTGAAGAACGATGTGTATCATGCTTAGATGGTAAGCCATTGTGATCATCACTATCGCTAGTATCTGACGATTCAACCACTTGATTACTGGTTGGAAAAGTTTTATCCGCCACTGAAAGGGAGTCGTAAGATGCCTTTCTTTGTATTTGAGTATGTTTAGAGGCCAAGAGTTTACCGCACTGTTTGTTGATATCTTTTACACTGTAACTGAGTTGATGTTTTTGATTAGCCAGCTCATATTCAGCATCATGATGGTAGAGTGTTTCTGTTGCATGATTAGATAATTGAGGTTGGGAAGCACGGTTTTTTTCTTCAGCTAGTGACCGCATCGCCGAGCATAACATGCAAGAGTGGTTGCTCTCCAGGTAGAGCATTCTAGAACCAATACTTTGTTGCAGGGCTAATGCCAGTTGGCGCAGTTCATCATCATCATTTTCGTGATCGTGAACAAGCGTGCTCAGATCAGATAAAAGTGCCGTGTAAGGAGAATCTTTCTGATTAATATCTTCGACTACCGTAGCATAATCATTGAGGATAGATTGTAGTTTAACCTTATCAAAATGATCTAGAAGCTTACGGGTTCGTTTATCGAGTTTTTCAAGCATCTTTTTAAGATATTTCACGCGTAACCCCTCATTACTCAGTTGATCCATATCTCTTGATGAAATATTTTGAAACTGTGCCTTCTTGATAATTGGGTTAGTAATAAAGTCGTAAAGTCTTTTGCTAATCATGCCTGCAGTGATGATTAAATGAGAAAAAATAATAGATTGGGACAAGTCAGACTTGCCTAAAAAAATAAACGTTGCCAGCGCGCATATAAATGAGATTGATATATAAGCTGCACTGAGAAGAACATTATTATTAATTTTACCACTGAATTTTTCGCTATTCATAATGTCTTGAATAATTCCATCAATATCTTTGGGCGTTACAAATGATTTTTTATCCTGAAGTTGGGCAATCTTTTCCATAATTTCCGCACGCAACGGAAGAGTGTCAACATCATGAATATTGAGTAATTTAATACTTTTATCAAAAGAGACAACAATGAGATTATGGATCCGATCTTTGTCAGAAGGATAAATCCTAGCATCCGGATCAAGCGCACCATCAAGTAGTTCTCTAAATGAATGAAGTGTTTTAAGTTGATGCCTTACTTGACGACGTTGTACGAGCATATCACGCGCGACATCGTATAAGAACATCACTGTTGAGGCACCCCACAGAGCACATAGAAGCGGTAAGAAAATCTGTGGATTGGTAATTGCAAATACAGCAAGTATGACGCCCCCAATGATAAGAAGAGATCCCTGCCCAATGAGAAACGCACGCTTGTCTTCATTCTCGCTTCGAGAAGCTTCAATAAGCGCGCAAATACCCTCGAGGATGAAACTAATACCGTACAACCAAGAAAGATTTTTTGTCATAAATCGTAATACTGGTATCGCCACATCCAGTGCGGATTGGTAAGAGTAAAAAAGCAGAAAAATATCCTTGGTCAGATATTGAATCGGGAGAATGATATAATTGAGAGTTTCCAACAGCCGAGCTATGACCGCTTTTCGCTTATTTTTACGTTCCTCATTTTGATAGGATTCTTTTTTATTTTCTAGTTCGTCACTCATGAACACTCCAGTTCAAATACGACATTCACAATCAAAGTACCAAAAAACAATGTCTAAGACTTGTTCTGTTGGTCCAAATCATTGACGGAATCTGGATGATCAGACATATCCTTATGCACTTGGTCATAGATCTCCTGACGGTGCACAGCTATTTCTTTTGGCGCATCAACTCCGATACGCACCTGATGACCTCGGATACCGAGAACTGTAATTTTTACGTTATCACCAATAACAAGGACTTCTCCTACTCTTCGTGTAAGTATTAACATATGCCTAACTCCATTTAACGCATGATCACTGTGATGGTACCACTTCCATGCATAAACTACTACACAGGCTCATTAAATAGCCTCCCTAGACAAAATATAGACTATTTTGTGAAATATGTAAGAAATATCTTACAATTATATTAGTTAATGGATTATGTTAGGAGGGGTTGATCAACACAGGTCCATTTATATAGGACAGGGGATATCAATAAAAGTATGTTGGATCCCAAAATGCTCTGACAAGTGATGACCCAGTGCTTGAACACCATATCGTTCTGTCGCATGATGACCAGCTGCATAAAAAACGATTCCAGTCTCTTGGGCAATGTGGTAAAGCCGCTCTGCTGGCTCCCCGGTAACAAAAGCATCTACGCCCAGCGCCAAGGCATGGTGAATATCATCGCCGGCCGCACCCGAGCACCAAGCAATCCTTTTGATTTGTGTGTTTGGGTTCTTAGCAATCATCAATGGGTCGTGCGCAAGATTTTTGTTTAATTTAGACTGCAGATCGAGGGCGCTACACGGTTGTTGCAAATGTCCAAAGAGCCCGAGGTCTCGACCACAAGTACTATGCATACTACCTTCAATCGCCCACTGCATAACGTTAGCCAACTGCGCGTTATTGCCCAAAATAGCATGACCATCCAGAGGTAAATGATAGGCAAGAAGATTAACATCGTGTTGTAGAATCGTTTGAATACGCTTTTTTGCATAGCCAGTGATCACACGGGAATCGTTTTTCCAAAAATAACCGTGATGGACCAAGATCATATCTGCATGTTGCTTAATTGCTGCATCAAGAAGCGCCTGGCATGCACTTACGCCTGATACAATGCGAGTGATATTGGATTTCCCTTCAATTTGCAAGCCATTTGGACAATAATCTTGATAGTGTGAACTCAACAACAGATCCTCACAATAGCTTACGATAGCATCACGATTGGCCATAGATCCCTCCTGCATCCTGCGCAACATTCTCAGCGATACACTGTCTGGACAGTCAACCGCACCTTGATTAAGGTTATCACGAATCATCACACGGAACAATTTTGAAAAAATCCTGCAACACGCGATTGCTTGTACTATAACCACCCCCATGAATATTGGAGATTTCAATGGTGATTAAATTATCAAAGGAGAGAGAAGCGTTTGTTAAAGAGGTAGCAGCATTTGTTGATAAGAACTATCCAAAAAAACTGCGTGATAAGCAAAGAAATCGTCAGGAGTTTACGCGTGAAGATTATAAGCTATGGCATGGAATTCTTGACGATCACGGATGGGGCGCTGTGCATTGGCCCAAAGAATATGGCGGTACCGGCTGGGATGAATTAGATAACTATCTTTTCTTCAGCACACTCGTGAAGAAAAATGCGCACCAGGTTTTGCCATTTGGGATCAACATGTTGGCACCTTTACTGATGGCTTTTGGTAATGATGCCCAAAAAGAATTTTTCCTGCCTAAAATAAAAAACGCAGACCACATCTGGTGTCAAGGGTA
>MDTC01253660.1_pt1 | contig 36453 bp, 35 predicted proteins | sample 811181 | NCBI WGS metagenome assembly MDTC01 (sample SAMN05326644, study PRJNA326480) | marine metagenome | isolation source: seawater | place: Pacific Ocean: North | collected 2011
AACCTGCGGTACACGGGATCAAAACCCGATGCCTTACCGCTTGGCTACGCCCCAATCAAAAGTTGAAAGTAATTAAAATAGAATTGTGCTTACACGACTGTCTACTGTCAACGCTAGTTGAGCATCCATTTATCGATTACCATGGTTATTTTAGTATCAAAATTATTCATTTTTAGAATAAAAGGCATATTTTTTCCTGCATATCGTTTGTACCGAGAGACTGTTAACAACCAATCGCCCTGTTGAAGCGAGGATAAATAACCATTCTTATCAACACTAATTTTTTTTTCGACTAATGGATTTGCAATTCCCAATAACCAATACCTTAAACTCTTTATAGGAATATGCCATCCATAAAAATTAAAAATATCTTCTGCTGGATTCTCAAATTCTGTCATGATTCCATTGTTATCGATCAATAATATCCTGTTATTATCTATTTCAATTTTGATTGCTCCAAATCCTAGAGCACCATTAATCGTTAGATAAGAGTTATTATTTGATTGTATCCAATGCAGTCTTCCACTAAATGCATCTTCATTAGTTTGTATTGTGATGCGACTTCGAAATTCCCAATTATCTAATTTTTCAAGAAATTCATAATGCGAACTTTGTGTTTCAAGATTGATTAAATCATCAGATAAATTTATGGCCGAGCAACTTGATAGAAACATAGAGCATATAATCATTTTTATAATATTAAAAAAATATTTTTCATGACACTCTTCCAAAATAGCATTTATAAACATCTTTTAAGACTCACTCTCCAGCCATGATTATTTGCAAAAATAAAAAATTTCAATAATCTCTTAGCAATTATCAAGAACTAATAGTATTACCACATAATGAGATAACTTATGGAACTTAAGACTTCATATTTTTCGACACAATTCACTAGGTGCCTCATAATAGCGACTCTTTTTAAATAAAAGTCGACCTAAAACTGTCAATAATTTATGAGTTTTTGAAATATAATTCTAAAGCTTTTCTGTTGAAAACTTCACCTTCAATAAGTCTATTAATAATCTATGGTAATTGATAAACCAATTTATTCACTATTCAATTGCGACAATATAATATTTAACAGACTCTTTAGCCCTTTAAATTCATAATAAATGCGCATTGATCGCAAAATTTAAATTTTTATGAGACAAAACTAAATAAAAATTTAAGTTGTTTATTTAAAAAAAATAAAAGAATTACATCTTAAGTTAAGAATTAATATCGTTTTACTACGAAAAAAGATTCTTCTACATAGCCCAATGACGCGGACTCTAGAGCGCAATGAGAATGGTTCTCAAAAACCAAATAATCTTGTTTACAAATACTTTTTTAAGAGTAATAAAAAATATTTATCTTAGACAAGGAACTAGTGGCTAAGTTCGCTTATGATATACGTTCCGTAACCCTTTGATGTCATATCGGCACTACTGATTTATGTTATGACGCTGCAAATAATTGGGCTTAACCATAACACGGCACCGATCGAACTTCGCGAGCAAGTTGTATTCTCGGGAGATGAAATTGTGCGCGCACTCAAAAGCGTTGTTTCCTTGCCAGGTATTGAAGAGGTTATTATCTTATCAACCTGCAATCGAACAGAATTTTATATAATTGCCGAAAATGATAGCAGTGAAAGATTACACCACTGGCTAATTAATGAAAAAAGTCTTGGGCCAGCTTTTGAAAACTCCATTTTTATTCGCAGTAATGATGCAGCCATAAGACACATTTTTAGAGTTGCATGTGGACTTGATTCAATGGTCCTTGGAGAAACTCAAATACTAGGACAGTTAAAAGATGCATTTCGTCAAGCACAAATTGCTGGGGCTTCACAAAATAAATTAGGTCTTCTCATGCAACAAACATTTGCTGTTGCAAAAAAAATTAGAACAGATACTCAGATTGGTGCTAGACCAGTATCAATAGCTTCTGCTGCAGTTGATCTTGCTAATCAATTTTTTGCTGGTTTCAAGAAACGTACTGCATTACTCGTTGGAGCTGGGGCTTCAGTCGAACTATTAGCAAAACATCTATCTCAAAAAGGTATTGGGCAATTAATAATAGCTAACCGTAATGTTGATCAAGCTCGGAAATTGGCAAGGCAATATAATGGATTAGCTATCCCTCTCTCAAAAATTGAAAGTACATTACAGAAGGCTGATATATTGATTTGCTCAACAGCAAGTCCGCAACCAATCATACAAGTTTCTCAAATGGAATCTGCTATAAAGGTACGTAAAAGTAAGTTAATTTTTGCAATTGATATAGCGGTTCCTCGAGATATTGAGCTAGGTGTTGGCGATCTTAAGGATGTCTATTTATATTCAATAGATGATTTAGATAAAGTGATTAAACAAGGCCAAGGTAATAGAAAGGCGGCAGCAGTAGAAGCAGATATGTTAATTGATGAAGAAATTAAACGATATCTTAATATTGAGTGGTCTAAGCAGGCTGTGCCAGTGATAGCGTCTATTCGAGAACATTGCGAAAACATTCGTGAAGAGGTGAATATGTTGGCTCAAAAGCGTTTATTGCGTGGTGAATCTCCAAGTGAGGCTATTGAATATGCAACTTCTGCAATCATGAAAAAGATTCTGCATGATCCAAGTGTTTGTCTAAGAAAAGCAGGTGAAGAATCAAATGAAGAGCTTATTGATGCTGCTCGTACACTATTTAACCTTAAAAATGACGAAGAATAATAAGTGAAAAATACTATTCGGACTAAACTTGAATCTGTAAGCGATCGCTTTGAGGAAATAGCGGGTCTTTTAGCAGATCCTAAGATAATTGAAAACAACAACAAGTTTAGAGAATTATCTAAGGAATATTCTAGACTAGAGCCTGCAGTAAAGCTTTTTAATGAATATCAAGTAGTCTCAACAGAAATTTTAGCAGCCAAAGAAATGGTAAGTGATGTTGATGATGAATTAAGCGAGCTGGGCCAGGAAGAATTAAATGTTTTACTAATCAAACAAGAATCAATTCTTTTGCAATTACAAAAATCACTCATACCAGCTGATCCTTATGATGAATCAAATGTTTATCTTGAAATTCGAGCAGGCACCGGCGGGGATGAAGCGGCCATTTTTGTTGGCGATCTATTTCGCATGTATACACGATTTGCTGAGAGTACTGGGTGGTCAATTGAAATTTTATCGGCTAGAGAGAGTGATCATGGAGGATACAAAGAAATCATTAGTCGAATAACAGGTAATAACATTTTTGCAAAATTAAAATTTGAATCCGGTGCACATCGTGTTCAACGGATACCAACTACGGAGTCTCAAGGGCGTATTCATACTTCAGCTTGCACAGTTGCAATACTTCCTGAACCTCACAAGGTAGAAGAGGTTGATATAAATCCATCAGAACTGCGTGTCGACACTTATCGAGCATCAGGTTCAGGTGGTCAGCATGTTAATAAAACAGATTCTGCTGTTCGTTTGACCCATCTACCCTCTGGAATAGTTGTTGAGTGCCAAGACGAACGATCTCAACACAAAAATAGAGCACGCGCTTTGTCGCTGCTTCAAGCTCGATTACTTGATAAAAAAATAACTGAACAAGAGGAAAAACATGCTGCAAAGAGAAAACTACTTGTTGGGACTGGTGATCGATCGGAAAGAATTAGAACCTATAATTTCCCTCAGGGAAGAGTAACTGATCATCGTATAAATCTTACTTTATACAAGCTTAATGAAATTATAGAGGGAGGGCTTGAGCAAATCATTGAACCTCTTAGTAGTGAACACCAAGCAAGTCAGCTAGCTGAGTTAAATGACGATTGATAGCATACCCAGTTCAAATCTTCTTTCTTATAAAATTTATTACATCTGAGCGAGTTACTAGGCCTAAAAATTTTTTACCATCTAAGATTACAGTGTAGCTTTGATCGCTTAATCTTTCTCTAAGTTTATTAAAATTATCTTTTTTATCTAATTTTGGAAAAGATAGCTCCATAGCTTCCTTTACAGCTGATAACATCAACTCAGGTTGTTCGATTGTAAAATTTATAATAGATTTTTCAGTAATTACTCCCAACAGCTTTCCATCATTTACTACAGGTAATTGTGAAAAACCTGAATTTCTTAGTCGATTATGCGCCGTTGTTAGTGTATCTGTGGGTCCCACAGTAGAAGTTGCACCATCACTATGTAAGCGGCCAATAAAGTCTCTAAGGTCTCCAAATTGGTTGCGTTTAATAAATCCCTGGTCTTCCATCCAAAAATTATTAAATAATTTAGATAAGTATTTGTTACCTGTATCACAAGCAAAAGTAACAACTCTTTTTGGTTCAGTTTGCTCTCTACAGTATTTTAAAGCTGCTGCTATGCATGTTCCAGATGAGGAGCCAGCAAGCACTCCTTCTTGTCTTAATAAATCTCTTGCTACTTGAAAAGATTCAGCATCACTAATCGAATAGGCTTTTGTTACTTTTTCAAAATTAGCGATATCAGGGATGAAATCCTCTCCAATACCTTCAACTAGCCAGCTGCCCCCAGCTTTTAATTCCCCTTTGTTTATCCAATCTGTTAAAACAGAACCCTCTGGATCAGCCAAAATCATTTCAACATTTGGAGCATGCTCTTTAAGATATTTAGAAATACCGCTTACAGTTCCACTTGATCCAACACCCAAAACTATTGCATCAAGGTCGCCATTCATTTGATTAAGTATTTCAGGTGCTGTTCCTATTTCATGAGCTAAGGGGTTATCAAAATTACCAAATTGATTTATAAAATAAGCATTTTTTTCTTCAGCAATTGCTCTGCCAAGATCTTGATAGTATTCGGGATGACCTCGATTTACATCAGATCGAGTCAAAATAATCTCAGCACCCATCGCGCTTAAATTAAAAATTTTTTCTTGGCTCATTTTGTCTGGCAAAACAAGTATTAAGTGATAACCTTTGCGTGCTGCGACTAAAGCAAGACCCAACCCTGTATTACCAGCAGTAGCTTCTACCAATGTGTCGCCAGGCTTAATATCGCCTCGCTTTTCAGCTTGCTCAATCATTGAAATACCAATACGATCTTTAATTGAGCCGCCCGGATTCATGAGTTCTAGCTTTAAGAATAAACGACACAAGCCCGTATCGATATTGGTTACTTCTAGCATCGGTGTTTGACCGACCATATCAAGAATATTGGAATACACTTTCATAGATGCATAAAATACATTGTTATAACTTCACAAGTCTATACTAAATGAGATTAGATAATGTCATAAAAAATGCGGTACCGCGTTTATTGGGTTGTAGTGATTCTGCCCTATTAGACGTTGAAATTCTTCTTTCTGAAACAATAAATGTTTCAAGAGCTTATTTAATAGCACATCCCGAATTTGAATTAGATAAAATAACCATCAAATCATTTGAGAAAAACCTTCAACGTCGTTTGAATGGAGAACCAATATCGTATATTACAGGTACGAGAGAATTTTGGTCACATAATTTTTTTGTTAACAATACTACGTTGATTCCAAGGCCAGAGACTGAATTATTAGTTGAATTGGCCCTACAAAAAATTCCATTTAATTCTGATTGGAATATTCTTGATTTAGGTACAGGAAGTGGTGCAATTGGAATATCAATAGCATCTGAAAGATTGACATGTAATGTCACAGCTACTGACATATGTCCTGATGCATTAAGGATTGCAAAAAAAAATGGAGAACTTGCAAATCTCACGAATATCGAATTTATTGTTGGGAGTTGGTCAATGCCAGTTAAAAATAGGTCTTTTAACCTCATTGTCAGTAATCCGCCTTACATATCAGAAGACGATGATGCTCTTAAAAATCTTCAATATGAGCCAAAAAAAGCACTTATATCTGGTGTTGATGGTTTAGATGACATAAGGATTTTAGCCAGAGATTGCTCTGATCTTCTCACTCAAAATGGATGGTTAATGGTTGAACATGGCGCAAATCAAGAAGAGTCAGTAAAAAATATATTTACAAATGAATCTTGGAAAGATATTTGCTGTCACAATGATCTAATGGGATATCCTCGCGTGACAGTAGCTCGTTATAGTGGTAAATAAATATTCACAATAAAATTAAAAAGGTATAGAAAAAATTATGATAAATATAAAAACAAATCATGGTGATATAACTGTTGAAATTTTTGAAAATGAAGCACCCATAACAAGTGAAAATTTTTTGCAATATATTAAAGATCAATCTTACGATGGAACTATTTTTCATCGAGTGATTCCGAACTTTATGATACAAGGTGGTGGCATGGACGAAAATATGATGTCCATATCAACCAAAGATCCGATCAAAAATGAAGCAAATAACGGTCTAAAAAATAAACGAGGCTCACTAGCAATGGCGCGCACTAACGTTGTTGATAGCGCCACTTCGCAATTTTTTATCAACTTAAACGATAATGATTTTTTAAATCACGGAGATCGAGATTTTGGCTATGCTGTTTTTGGTAAGGTTGTTAATGGAATGGAAGTAGTTGATTTGATTGCTAAAGTAGCTACTGGAAATAAAGATGGCCACCAAGATGTTCCACTTGAAACGGTAGAAATCATTGAAGTAAAAATTAATGATTGAGTTATGCTAAGTCGAGAAGCAAGACATTTAAGCCTAGAGCAAGTAGGTAAGAATGGCCAAAAAAAGATATCCTCCGGCACTGTTTTATTAATTGGTGCAGGAGGAATAGGCTGCGCAGCGGCAATTTATCTATCATCAAGTGGAATCGGGCACACTAAAATAGTCGATTTTGATTCTATTGATATAACTAATCTTGGTCGACAAATACTATACAGCCCTGATGATTTAGGCCAAAAAAAGGCAGAAGTTGCTGCCAATCGCCTTCGTAAATTAAATCCAAATATTAAAGTGACCGCTATTAATGAGCGCCTTAATAATGAGGCAATCATGCATGAAATTGAAACTTCAGATATTGTCTTAGATGGAAGTGATAATTTTGCAACTAGACTCCAGGTAAATGAAGCTTGCGTATTAAAAGAAAAACGCTTAATTTCCGGCTCAGCAATTCGCCTTGAGGGTCAGTTAGCAGTTTTTGGGCCTTCATTTAAGAAGAACCCATGCTATCAATGCCTCTATAATAAAGAAGATGAGTTTATTGGCGATTGCTCTGGTAACGGAGTTTTATCACCTGTACCCGGAGTAATTGGAACAATGATGGCAGTTGAGGCTTTAAAATATTTTATAAATATTAAACATGATATATCTAAGTTACATTTATATGATGCTGCTTTATCAAAATTTAGATCCATTAAAATTAATAAACTAGAAAACTGCCCTGTATGCAGTTTTAAATGATTTCTTAAACGTTACCAATTTTTTTAGAATTTTTTCTTATTCCTAAAGCTTGACATGCGGCAAATGGGATTTCAGATCTATTCAACGTGTAAAAATGAAAATCTTCAATACCCTGAGATTCAAGATATTTAACTTGCTCAATTGCAGTGGAGGTAGAAATCAATCTTTGATTTTCCTGATCTCTATCTGAATTTTCAAATTGATTTCTTAATTTTTTGGGAATTTTAGTGCCACATATTTTTGCGAACCGTTCCATTTGCTCAAAGCGGATGATTGGTAAAATTCCTGGAATAATTTTTGAATCAATACCGGCTTGGCCACATCGGTCTCTAAAGCGAAGGTATTGATCTGAGTCAAAAAAGAACTGTGTAATTGCTTTGGCGGCACCTGCATCTAATTTTCGTTTGAGATTATCAAGATCAAAAAGTGCATCTTTTGCTTCAGGATGTACCTCTGGATAAGCAGCTACATAAATATCAAAATTCGCAATTTTAATAAGCCCAGTTACAAGATCGGAAGCAAATGCATAGCCTTTAGGGTTTTTGGTATAGGATTTAGAGCCTTTAGGTGCATCTCCTCTTAAAGCGACCAAATGACGAATACCCATATCCCAATATGTAAGTGCAATCTCATCTATTTCGTCACGAGTTGCATTTATGCATGTTAAATGAGGAGCCGGAGTAAGTTGAGTTTCATTAATAATTTTAGAAACTATCGATTGTGTTCTTTCTTGACTTGAACCATCTGCGCCGTAAGTTATGGATACAAACTTTGGCTCTAAAGTTTCTAGACGCTTTACAGTTTTCCATAAGGTCGACTCCATCTCTATATTATTTGGTGGAAAAAATTCAAATGAAACGGAGGGAGTAACTTTATCAATCATAAAAAATAGTTTGATTAATCTAGTTTAAGTTATTTTTAAGTATCTTATTTACTTGGCCAGGATTAGCCTGGCCTTTTGTTTCCTGCATTACCTTACCTACAAAAAAACCTAAAAGCTTTTCTTTGCCAGATTTATATTCTGCTACCTGATTTGGATACTCATCAATGATTTTTAGTATGATTGATTCTATTTCATTACTATCTGTGATCTGCTTAAGACCTTTTGAAGCAATAATTTCATCTGCTGAACCCTCACCTTTCCACATTGATTCAAATACTTGCTTTCCAATCTTTTGCGAGATTGTTGAATCTGAAATTCTATCTAATAAACCTGCAAGCTGATCGGATGAAATTTTACTATCCTTTATATCCAAGTTGTCTCTATTTAATGCCGCGCTTAAATCACCAATAACCCAATTAGCAACAATTTTTGCATTAGCTCTGGATAATTTAAGAACTCTCTCGTAATAATCAGCAAATGGTCGGCTCGTTATCAAGATAGATACATCACCACTTTTTAGTTTGTAATCATTTATGAATCTATGCATTTTTTCATCTGGAAGTTCTGGCATTGTTTTTTGAACTAGTTCAATGTATTCAGCACTAATATCTACAGGCAATAAATCTGGATCTGGAAAATAGCGATAATCATTGGCTTCTTCTTTTGATCTCATGGATCGAGTTTCATCTCTATCCGAATCATACAATCTAGTTTCTTGTATTACTTTATTATCATCTTCGATAAGGTCAATTTGTCGCTCTATCTCAACGTTGATAGCTCTCTCTATAAATCTAAAAGAATTTAGATTTTTTAACTCAGTGCGTGTGCCCAGCTCTTTTTGACCTTTGGGTCTGACGGATACATTTGCATCACATCGAAATGATCCCTCTTGAAGATTTCCATCTGATATTTCTAAATAATTCACAATACTGTGAATTTTTCTCATATAGATCACCGCTTCTTTGGCTGATCTCAGATCTGGCTCAGAAACAATTTCCAGAAGCGGGGTTCCTGCACGATTCAAATCAATTCCTGAAAAAGATTCAAAATTATCATGAATTGATTTGCCTGCATCTTCTTCTAAGTGTGCACGAGTAATACCAATACATTTTTCAGAACCATCTTCACAAGTAATGTGCAGTTCACCATTCTCAACTATAGGCAATTCCAATTGACTTATTTGATAACCTTTTGGTAAATCTGGATAAAAGTAGTTTTTGCGAGCAAATACTGATCTAGGAGAAATATTTGCATTTACTGACAAACCAAATAATGTTGCCATTCTTATAACTTCTTCATTTAATACAGGAAGAACACCTGGATAACCTAAATCTACAAGATTTGCTTGAGTGTTAGGTTCAGCGCCGTAGGCCGTTGATGAACCTGAAAAAATTTTACTTTTTGTAGCTAACTGAACATGTATTTCCAGACCTATAACTACTTCCCAAGAGGTGCTCATCTAAATGCCTCTGGGCACGCCATATGCCAAGCAGTCTCTTTTTGATATTTATGCCCACATCTTAATAAGACCTCTTCACTGAAATGTGGCCCAACAAGTTGCATACCAATTGGTAAATTATTTACAAAGCCACAGGGTATAGACATAGCTGGTAAGCCGGCTAAATTTGCACCAATAGTATAAATATCATTTAGATACATTTTTATTGGATCATTAAGCTTTTCACCAATTTTAAATGCAGGTGAGGGAGTTGTTGGACTTGCAATCAAATCAACTTTAGAAAAAGCTTCTTTAAAATCTTTTGCAATCAATTGACGTACTTGCTGTGCTTTTTTGTAATAGGCATCGTAATAGCCGGCAGATAAAACATATGTACCTGTCATAATACGACGCTTCACTTCATCCCCAAAACCCTCGCCGCGGCTCCTACAATAAAAATCAAATAAATCTTTTGAATTTTTTGCACGATGCCCAAATCGTACGCCATCAAATCTAGATAAATTAGAGGAACACTCAGCTGGTGCAACGACATAATAAGCTGGAACTGACAAATCGATATTTGGGAGATCAATCTCTACGACTTCTACTCCCAATGATTTAAATTCAGAAAGAGCATTTTTGATCGCAACCAAAGTTTTTTCCTCTGAATCCTTTTCAAAATGCTGTCGCACAACTCCGATACGCAAATCTTTAACTGATTTATTAATCCCTGTTAAATAATCAGGGACAGGGCAATCAATAGAGGTTGAGTCACGCTTATCAAAACCAGCAATTACGCTTAACATTCTTGCAGCATCCTCTACAGACCTGGTGATTACACCAGCCTGATCAAGGCTTGAGGCAAAAGCAATCATGCCATATCGAGATACCCTTCCATAGGTTGGTTTTAATCCAACTGTCCCTGTCAGAGCGGCAGGCTGACGTATTGAGCCACCTGTATCTGTTCCTGTTGAGACAGGGGTTAAACGAGCAGCTACAGATGCAGCTGAGCCTCCTGAGGATCCGCCGGGAGTACATTCAAGATTCCAGGGATTTTTTACTGGACCAAAGAAACTTGTTTCATTAGATGAACCCATTGCAAATTCATCCATATTGCATTTACCAAGAATCACAGCACCTGCATTTGATATTTTTTTTACTATTGTTGCATCATATGGTGATATGAAACTATTGAGCATTTTTGAACCGCAAGTCGTCTTGATACCTTGAGTACAAAAAATATCTTTATGTGCTATAGGAAGGCCATTAAGAGGGCCAACTTTACCAGCAGATCTAGCCTTATCAGCTTCTGATGCTGCCTTTAAGGCCTCAGACTCTGTAACAGTAATAAAAGAATTTAGTTTCTTATCTTGCGCGGCAATCCTATCTAGAAACAGCTTGGTTACCTCTAGAGAAGTAAATTCTCCGTTATCAAGACCTCTTGATAGCTCACTCAATGTTTTAAGATGTATATCCATCAATCGATTACTTTAGGAACAAGGTAAAACCCATTTTTAGTTTCATGAGTATTTTTCTGATAAAAATCTCTCCTATCAGTTTCGGTTACGTCATCAACACGCAATCTTTGGCTAGCATCCAAAGGATGCGCCATTGGCAATACATCCGCGGTATCAACGGCAGATAATTGATTGACAAAATCTACAATTTTAGACAATTTTGCTACGCTCTCAATACATTCTTCATCGCTGAGATTTAGCCTTGCAAGCATTGCAATATGTTGGACCTGCTCTTTATTAAGTGACATATGATTATTCTAGGGCTCAAGATCTTGTTAGTAAAACATTTTTTTGCGGAGGCTTAATAATACACCCCGCCTTGTGGAATGTCTTAGGCATTGTTAAATTAGTAAGTTATTTTTTCTCAATGAGATGCACTTTAATATGATTAAAAACATTTTGGGTTATTTTTCAAATGACCTTTCTATTGATCTAGGCACTGCCAATACTTTGATATATGCACGTGGTACGGGCGTTGTATTAGACGAACCATCGGTTGTGGCCATCCGAGATGATTCCAGTCGAGGTGGACGAACAGTTGAGGCAGTTGGTGCTGAGGCAAAAAATATGCTCGGACGCACCCCTGGCAACATTACTGCGATAAGACCCTTAAAAGATGGCGTCATTGCTGACTTCACAGTAACTGAAAAGATGTTGCAGCATTTTATACAGAAAGCCCATCCCTCTCGCTATTTTCGACCCAGTCCACGTGTTTTAATTTGTGTTCCTTACGGATCAACGCAAGTTGAGCGTCGAGCAATTCGTGAATCAACCGAAAGTGCAGGTGCCCGAAAAGTTTATCTGATCGATGAACCAATGGCTGCTGCAATCGGAGCAGGTATGCCTGTTCATGAAGCTCGAGGATCAATGGTTCTTGATATTGGAGGTGGAACTTCTGAGGTAGCAGTTATATCACTAAATGGAATAGTCTATGCCTCTTCAGTCAGAATTGGAGGTGATCGTTTTGATGAAGCAATTACTAGCTATGTAAGACGAAATTATGGAGTTTTGATCGGTGAGGCAACGGCAGAGCGAATAAAGCATGAAATTGGTTCAGGCTCTCCCGGACAAGAAGTGCGAGAACTATCGGTTAAAGGTCGTAATTTGTCAGAAGGTGTGCCAAGAAGTTTTATTTTAAATAGCAATGAAATATTAGAAGCTTTGCAAGAACCTCTTCAAGGTATTGTAAGTGCTGTAAAAGAAGCATTAGAGCAAACGCCACCTGAATTAGGTGCAGATGTCGCAGAGCGAGGCATAGTTTTAACTGGTGGCGGAGCTTTATTACGTGATTTCGACAAACTACTCACTGAAGAAACTGGATTACCTGTTGTTATTGCAGATGAGCCTCTTACATGCGTTGCTCGGGGTGGTGGTCGGGTCATAGAGCTTATTGATGAATATGGCCCATCAGTATTCGGTTTAGATTAATTAAAACTCTTATAATTATTTCTAATGGTTTCTTCTCGAGAACATAAAAATGGTCTTGCCCGTATTCCTTCTATAGGAGTTAAAGTCCTAGGATTAATTCTTGTTAGCATTGCGCTGATGTATTTTGATAATCGTGACAACCATTTAGATACGGTCCGCAAAGGTATTAGTGCTGCCATCTATCCAATAAGGGTTATGGTTGATGCCCCTTTTCAAATCTGGGACTGGATAAGAGAATCAGCTTCGTCGAGAAACGAACTAAATGAAAGTCTCAACACACTTAAATTAGAGAAACTTCAAGCAGAAGGTCGCTTACAAAAACTCAATGCACTTGAAGCTGAGAATCAGAGGCTACGAGCATTGCTTAACGCAAGATTGAAGTTATCTGATAAAACGCTCATCGCTGAGATAATGTCAGTTAATGCAAATCCTTATGATCACAGTATTGTTTTAAATTTGGGCTCAAGAGACGGTGTATATGGCGGTCAAGCATTAATAGATAAGAATGGAATAATAGGACAAGTTATCAAAGCAGATTTAATGACCTCGATTGCCATGCTTATAAGTGATACGGATCATGCAATTCCCGTCGAAGTAAATAGAAATGGATTGAGAACAATTGCTGTTGGAACTGGAAAGATAGATACTTTAGATCTTCCGTTTGTCGTAAATAATGCAGATATTGATGTAGGTGATCTCTTAATAACTTCAGGTTTTGGTGGTACGTTTCCAGCTGGATATCCTGTTGCAGTAGTTAATACAATAGATCGCATACCTCATCAATCTTATGCAAAAATAACTGCAAAACCGGCAGCATCTCTTGATCAAACGCGTGAAGTTTTACTTGTGCTCTCAGAAAGGAATCAAACTGATAGGTTGATTGAGAATGAGTAGTTATAAAAATAAAAACAGAAAAATTGCTTTGACATCATTTTTAATTGGATTCTGCTTAACTCTTTTACCTTTAACTGAAAGCTTAAATGCAATAAGGCCAAGCTGGATTGCAATGCTCATTATCTTTTGGGCGATGCATAAACCTCAAGTATGGAGTGTTGGAAGCGCATGGATGATTGGCATATTACTTGATGTATCTCAAGGGACCTTTTTAGGCCAGCATGCTTTAGCGTTATGCTGTATTGCCTTTATCATAATTCGATTTCATCTAATTATACGCGTCTTTCCATTATTGCAAATGACAGCTACGATTTTTCCAATTCTTGCAATTTATCAATTCTTGTTATTTTGGATTAACGGAGTTGGTGGTGTTGAGACATCATTAATTAATTATTGGGGGCCAATCATTTCAAGTACGGCACTTTGGCCATTAATCATAATGTTTCTGGGAAACACGCGGTTTCGAAGATGATTTGGAAAAAATTTTTATCTCCAATCAAAGATCATAATAAAGAAAGAAACCTTTTTATTGGTCGTGCGATTTTTGTTTCGGCATTTTTATTTTTTTTACTTGGCCTTGTAGTAGCTAGACTAATTCAATTACAAGTATTTAACCATGAATTATTTGCAGAAAAATCACAAGGTAATCGTATACGTATCCAAGCTGTTCCTCCTATTCGAGGACTTATATTTGATAGAAACGGAGAAGTAATAGCAGAAAATCTTCCAGCCTATCAACTTGAACTTATTCCAGAGCAAGTAGTGAATATGAGGGATACCCTTGAAAGGCTATCTATTGTTGGTTTGATTAAATTTGAAGATATCCCAAGCTTAGAAAAACAAATCAATAATCAGCAAAGATTTAAGCCAGTAACATTAAAATTTCGCATGACAGAAGAAGAAATAGCAAAATTTGCAACTCAACGACCTCGATTTCCAGGGGTAAATTTTCAATCTCGGTTAGTTCGACATTATCCGCATGGTGAGTTATTTGCACATTCTGTGGGTTATGTGGGTGCTTTGAGCATTAAGGACCTTGAGCGCTTGGATTCATCGCAATATGCTGCTAGCTCTCACACTGGAAAAACCGGTGTTGAAATAAGTTTTGAGAATAAACTGCATGGAAAGGTTGGATTTGAACATTTGATAACCAATGCACGCGGCAGACGAGTGCCAGCTGATAAAGCTCAGCTTTTAAAATCATTACCTCAAAATGAGATGCCTTATCCGGGCCTGAATATATATTTAAGTTTAGATGCTAGATTGCAACGTAAAGCTTACAAAGAATTAAAAGATAAGAGGGGCTCTATAGTTGCTCTTAATCCAAAAACTGGAGAAATTCTTGCCTTAGTAAGTGCACCATCTTTTGATCCAAACCTTTTTGCAGCGGGTATGAGTAAATCTCAATATGATGAGCTAGAAAATAATTCAAATCGTCCACTCTTTAATCGTGCAGTTCGTGGTACTTATCCACCTGGATCGACTATTAAACCAATGTTATCACTTGCTGCTCTTCAAACTGGTGCAACAAATTTAACTAACAAAACATTATGCACTGGTTATTTTCAACTTGAAGGAAATGAACGACGATATTTGGACTGGAAACAAGATGGACATGGCTTGATAGGTTTACATGATGCCATTGCACAATCTTGCAATGTCTATTTTTATGAAATTAGTGATGAGTTGGGCATTGACAATATGCATAAATATTTGACTCAATTTGGCCTTGGTAGAAAAACTGGTATAGATATTTTTGGAGAACGAAATGGTCTGATGCCTAGTAAAGAGTGGAAGCAAAACACATTTCAAAGTCAAGAAGATAAACATTGGTATCAGGGTGAGACTGTTATTGCTGCTATTGGACAGGGGTTTATGTTGGCAACTCCTTTACAATTAGCATCAGCAGTCGGAACGTTAGCTACAAAAGGTAAAAGATTTCAACCTTATATAGTTAAAGCTACAGAAGATCCAATTAGAAATGTAAAAGAATTGATTGAGCCAGTTTTAATTAATAATGTAGAAATTGATAATGAATATTATTGGGATGAAGTTTTAGAGGCGATGCACAATGTTTTACAAGGGCCGAGAGGAACTGCAAGAGCAGTTGGTTTTGATGCTCATTATAAAATGGCGGGAAAAAGTGGCACAGCACAAATTATATCTGTTGATCAAAACGAAAATCATGGTGAAAATGAAATTCAAGAAAACCAACGAGACCATGCCTTATTTATTTCATTTGCACCATTTGATGACCCGCAAATCGCAGTCGCAGTCATCATTGAAAACGGTGTGAGTGGAAGTAGTGTTGCAGCTCCAATTGCTAAAGTCATTATGGATGAATTTCTGAAGATTAAAAATGCGTCGGATTGAAAAAAATACTTTTTATTCAGTAAAGTCATCTAGTCAGATAGACTTTTCTAGAATGTTAAAAAATTTAAACATTGATATCCCAATATTAAGTGGTCTCCTAATGATTTGTGGATTTGGCTTAATTGTTCTGTTTAGTGCCTCAGGAGAGAATTACACATTGTTAGTGAATCAGATAATTCGCATGGGAATTGCTTTCATTTCAATGTTCATTTTTGCTCAATTACCGCCGGTCTTTTTGAGAAGATGGAGCCCATGGATATATTTAGTTGGATTACTTTTATTACTACTTGTTCTGTTTATTGGTGAAATTGGTCAAGGAGCACGACGTTGGTTAAATGTTGGTATTCGATTTCAACCCTCAGAAATAATGAAATTGGCAGTCCCAATGGCTTCAGCATGGTTTTTGCACCATAGAGAAATACCACCAAAATTATGGCACGTTGGAATCCTCTCAATAATTATATTAGTACCGACTTATTTAATCGCAAAACAACCAGACTTAGGAACTTCGCTTTTAATTGCTGCTTCAGGATTGATTGTCATTTTTCTAGCTGGAATGTCTATTAAATTAATATTCAGTCTTTTTGCGTTATCTATCCCGGGTGCATATTTACTTTGGAATTCTATGATTGACTACCAAAAGCAACGTGTCCTAACTTTACTTAATCCTGATAGTGATCCGCTTGGAGCTGGATACAATATTATTCAATCAAAAATTGCAATTGGATCTGGTGGTCTTTTTGGAAAAGGTTGGACCAATGGATCCCAAGCTCAGCTTGAGTTCTTACCTGAGCGGCATACAGATTTTATTTTTGCAGTTTTAGGCGAGGAATTTGGACTTCTGGGAGTAATAGGTCTTCTCTCACTTTACATGTTTATAATTATTCGTGGTTTGTATATCTCAATTCAAGCTCATGATAGTTTTTCTAGATTGCTAGCCGGTTCAATCAGTCTTACTTTTCTAGTTTATGTTTTTGTAAATACCGCAATGGTAACAGGATTAGTTCCAGTTGTAGGTGTGCCCTTACCACTTGTAAGCCTGGGTGGCACATCTATGGTGACGCTAATGATCGGATTCGGTATTCTAATGTCAATCCAATCAAATCGGAAATTACTACCTCACTAATGAAAACTCACTTTTTAATATTTCTTATTATCATTTTAAGCTTAATATCTTCCGTTTCTCTAGCTGACTCACCCATAGATATTAAGCAAGATAATGTAATCAGATTTATTGATGAGATGGTTAAGGATCATAAATTTGATCGTCAATATCTCAGAGAAATTCTAAGTAAAGCAAAAAGAAAAGAGAGCATTATCAAACTTATATCTGCACCAGCAGAACGTACATTGAACTGGAGCGATTATCGTAAAATTTTTATTACAGATGAACGCATCATGACTGGTGTAAATTTTTGGAAAAACAATAAAGAAATGCTTGAGCGAATTGAAAGTGAAAGTGGTGTTCCTATAGAAATTATAGTTGGTATTATAGGGGTTGAGACATATTTTGGACGTATCACAGGTAATGATCGTGTAATTGATGCATTAACTACACTAGCATTTGAATACCCTCCACGTTCAGTTTTTTTTAAGAAAGAATTGAAACATTTTTTAATTCTCACTAGGGAAGAAGGGTTAGATCCTCTAGTGCCAATGGGATCTTATGCTGGAGCTATGGGTAGACCACAATTCATGCCCTCTAGTTTTCGTGCATACGCTGTTGATTCCTCTGGAAATGGAAAACGAGATATTTGGGGTGATTGGGCCGATGTAAGCGGAAGCATCGCAAACTATTTTTTGGCTCACAAATGGCGAACTAACGAGGATGTTACTGTTAAAGCTTACCTGGGTAGAGAGTGGAAAGGTAAAGCTCCCAAACCTAGTAATATACTTAAAATATCAAACACATTAGAATCGCTAAGAAACAAAGGGGTGCAATTCACAACCAAATTAACTGACAAAAGCAAAGGGGAGCTTCTTACTTTCAAAGGTAATAATGGTATTGAACACTGGATTGGATTTCATAATTTCTTTGTAATTACAAAATACAATCATAGTGTAATGTACGCGCTCGCTGTTCATCAGCTAGGTCAGCTAATTTCATCAAAATTTAATGATGAGTTTAATAAAAATGAAATTTAAAAATCTACGTATATTATTTTTTATTAAAATTATCTTCGTTGTTGGATGTGGGACGATCGAATCAGAGCAGGATGGACCAGGAAAAGCAATTATCACAGAAATGCCTGCAGACGCATTGCCAAAACCAGAACCAAGAAGTAAATATGGAAATGGACGCAATCTAGGAAATGGTCCTCAATATGAAGTCCTGAATAAAACATATATAGTTATGGAAAGCAGTTTAAACTACCAAGAGCGAGGTGTTGCTTCTTGGTATGGAAGTAAATTTCATGGAAATTTGACTTCAAATAGAGAAACTTACGACATGTATAAGATGACAGCTGCTCATAAAACATTGCCATTACCTACTTACGTTCATGTAAGAAATTTACGTAACAATAAAAGTATTATAGTGAGAGTAAATGACCGTGGTCCATTTGTAACAAATCGTATAATTGATTTATCATATGCTGCTGCAATGAAGCTTGAAATGGTTGAAGATGGCACTAGCTTAGTTGAAGTTACAGCAATTAATTTTGATGTACCTACAAAAAAAGTTAAAGCAAAAATACCAGTTGTTTCAAATAAATCTAATCTGATTTATATTCAAGTGGGGGCCTTCAGTGAACGCAAAAATGCTCAGAAAAGTCTTTCTAATTTATTTAGTAATGGCGTGAAAAATGCATTAATTCATGAAGACTTTTCAAAAGATGAATCATTATATCGTGTGCGTATTGGGCCTATCTTAAATGTTACACAATATGACTTATTAGTTAAGGATCTTGATGATCTTGGAATCAAAGAAAAATATCTAATTACAGATTAACGTCGTACAATTTAACATTCGAATTATTTATAAAAAGAAATGACATGTTTATAAGATATTATAAAGCTCTTCTAGTAACATTTTTTCTATTATTTTCCACCTATTCTTTAGCGCAAGCACCTATACCAAGCGCTCCCATAGTCGGAGCTAAAAGCTATTTAGTCATTGATAGTAAAACAGGATATGAGATTGCAGCCCTCAATCCTGACTTATCGTTGGAACCCGCAAGTCTCACAAAAATTATGACTACGTATGTTGCTTTTAAATCTATAGAGAATGGTCAAATTTCTTTTGAAGAAGAAGTTACTATCAGCGAAAAAGCATGGCGAACAGAAGGTTCGCGTATGTTTATTGAGGTTGGCACCAAAGTTAAAGTAAAAGATTTATTATATGGAATCATCATTCAATCAGGTAATGATGCCAGTGTTGCACTTGCTGAGCATATTGCTGGTACTGAGGATATGTTTGCTGAATTAATGAATCAATATGCTAATGCTTTAGGCATGAATTCGAGTAATTTTCTAAATTCTACAGGTTTGCCATCTATGAATCATATTACAACAGCTCGTGATCTTGCGATATTAACGCGTGCAATTATTCAGGAATTCCCTGACTTTTATAAATGGCATTCAATTAAAAATTTTACATATAACAATATTAAGCAAAATAATAGAAACTCTCTTTTGTGGCGTGATGAATCAATTGATGGAGTAAAGACCGGCTATACTGAAGATGCTGGATATTGTTTAGTGAGTTCAGCAAAAAGAAATGATATGAGGGTTATCTCAGTTGTTCTTGGTACATCAAGTAATAAAGCAAGATCTGATGGAAGTCAGGCTCTAATAAATTATGCATTTAGATTTTTTGAAACCAAACTTTTATTCAAAGCTGGCGAAGAGATTTCCAAACTAAGAGTTTGGAAATCAAAAAATATATATTCTAGCTTAGGCGTTTTAGAAGATTTATACATTACATTGCAGCGTGGATCTTACAATAATTTGCAGTCTAATTTAGAGGTTCCTGCCGCTATTTTGGCACCTATATCCACTGGGCAACCTATAGCTAATTTAATTTTAAGCTTAAATGGAGAAGAAATATTTTCTACACCACTTCGATCTCTTGAAGATAACCCTCTAGGAACATTCTGGCAGAGATCAAAAGATACTATAAATTTATGGTTCGAATGAAGTGACTAATGAATCATTAATTGAATTTCCATGTGAATTTCCTATTAAGATTATGGGAAAAAATAATCCAAACTTTCGTTCTACAATACACAGACTTATTGAAAAACATGTTGGTCCCATCAATGAAAAATCGATAAAAACAAGCTTAAGTTCCAATACAAACTTTGCTTCAATTACAATCACAATAACAGCACATAACCAACAACAGCTTGATCAAATTTATTATGATGTTTCAAACCATGATGATGTACTAATAGCATTATGAAAACAGTTTTTAAAGGAAGGCAAGATTATGTTCCATTGTGGCGAGAAATGCAGAAATTTACAAACCATCGTAATGAAGAAACGCCTGATACAATTTGGTTTGTAGAGCACCCGCCTGTTTATACTTTAGGTCTGAATGCAAATAAAGATCATTTATTATCTCCCGGGAAAGTACCAGTTGTAAAAGTTGACAGAGGGGGTCAGGTAACATTTCATGGGCTTGGTCAATTAATGATTTATCCATTAATTGATCTTAACCGATTAAAGTTAGGAGTTCGTGATTTATTAAATTCACTTGAAAAAAGTATTATTGACCTTGCGGCCGAATACAACACTAAAGCAAATAACTGTCCAGAAGCTCCTGGGGTTTATGTTAAACGTAAAAAGCTTGCAAGTGTTGGTTTAAGAATACGTCGAGGTTCAAGTTTTCATGGTATGGCGCTTAATGTTGATATTGATCTTGAGCCTTTCGAGAGAATTAATCCTTGTGGCTATTCAGAAATGAAAATGACTGATCTAAAAAGATTGGGTATCAATCTGAGCTTGGAGGAAGCTTCGAATAAATTTTTACCGTATTTTTTAAAACATATTGCTTTTTATTCAAAAAAAACAAACTCTAATTTTTAATAAAATCGAATATTTATCTTGGAATTTGTCCAATATTTTTACGACTGTTTCATCGATTTAAGAGCATCAAGTCGCTCAGGGGTTCCTACATCTGCCCAAAAACCTTTATAAATAGTGCCTTTTATTAGCCCTTTTGAAGCATATTTTCTAAGCAAAGGTGTCATTGAAAATTTACCATGATTGCACCCATCAAAAATACTAGAACGATATTGAGCCACACCACTAAATTTCAAATTTTGTGAATTAGTGTTTTTAATTAAACCATCAATGAGATCAAAATCACCGTACTCATGGTAAACAGGTGACGGTACAAGGATAACATGTCCTAATATTCCTGCAGATAAATGTAGATTAGGTATTGGCATATCAGTAAAAATATCAGCATTTATCACTAAAAATTTTTCTCCGAGCATATTTAAAGCGTTTAAAATACCGCCGCCTGTCTCAAGGATGTTGTCACCCTCATCACTAAATTCAATATTTAGTCCAAACTTAAATCCTGATGATAATTTATCTCTAATTTTCTTTCCCTGCCAACCAGTGTTTATGATGACATCACGTATGCCTGCGTCGTAAAGCCTAATTAAATGTCTTTCAAGTAAGGTTTTTCCGCGAATCTCAATGAGAGCTTTTGGTATGGAGTCAGTTATTGGTTTTAATCTCTCCCCTCTTCCTGCAGCAAGAATCATGGCCTTCACTTCATATCATCCAGCATTGGAATAATTTTTTCTCTGATCAAGTTATCAATAAACATTAGCTCTGAATATTTAGGGGTGATTTCAATGATATAGTTAAGCACGGTATTAATTTCCTTCAAATAACTTGGCTTTCCATCACGATAATTTAAGCGACAAAAGATTCCAGCAACTTTTAAATGTCGTTGCACTCCCATTAGCTCAAAGTAAATGAAAAATTGTTCCTCTGATAAACTACTAAAAATATTTTTATCAAGATTTTCAAAATAATAATGAGCTAAAAGATTAACTTGCTCTCTAGGCCAAGCAATATAGGAATCTTTAAGGAGACTAACTAAATCATATGTAAATGGACCTTTTACAGCATCTTGAAAATCTAAAATGCCAGGACTACGTTTGGACATAACCATGAGATTTTTAGAATGATAATCACGATGTACAAATACCTGTCGCTGTTCTAAAGCATTATTTATTAAAAGATCACAACAAATCTTCCACTTATCTTCCTCTAAATTAGTAAAATCCAAATTTAAATGCTTAGAACAAAACCAATCTTTAAATAATGAAAGTTCATAGTTGAGAAGGCTTTTATTATATTTTGGTAAACTATCTTCAAAAACTACCCCTTGATTCTGCATTACCAGTAATGCATCTATTGCATTAGTATATAGTTCATTGACTGTATCGGCCTTTGATTGAAAAGAATCAAAATACTGGTCACTTCCCATATCCGAAACTAAAAAAAAACTATTTTTTAAATCAACTTCAATAATATTTGGCACACAAAGATCCATCTTTGCTAAATATTTTGCTATTTCAATAAATTTGAAGCAATTTTCATTTAAACTTGCATCTACTGCAATAAAGCTCTCGCTTCCCTTTCTTAATCTAAAGTAGCGACGCTCACTTGCATCATTTTTTAAGGGAATAATTTCAGCACCTGCTATTCGCTTTAAGCTATTTATCCATTTAGTAAGAGCAATTAAACTATTTTCTTCAATATTTTCTTGCTTATTAATCAAAACTCTCCGTAACACATTGAAGCATAAGTAAAACTATGCGAAGGTAATAAAATAAGAATGCTTGTTAAAATCACATCTTAAATCAATTAAGCTAAAATTTAACTCGAAATCATTTTGTTCTCAAAAATATTAACATTTTCATGCTTATTTCTTGTTGCATTTAATGTAAATGCAGCTAACGGTGAATCATGCCAAGTATCAATTATTAAGCCATTTCTCACCAAATCTGAGAATCAAAATTCATCAATATTAGATCCTGAAGTTATTCAGCTAGAAGCAGGTAGTTTTGAGTCTTTTTTGGGCACTTCATCAATAGCTACTATGTCAGATGGTGTAATTCTTCGACGTGATAATCAATTCATGGGCGCAGATGGCGCAAAGTATGATCCTTTCAGAAAAGCTTTAACTCTAAAAGGTGGCGTTTACTATGAAGATTCAGGTGCTCAAATTAACAGTGATATCGCTGAGTTTTCTTATGGAGATGGGCTGATAAAGTTTAATGGAGCAACATTCTACATCAACTCCAGCAATGGTCATGGAGCTGCAGACGCCCTTGAAGTAAATCGTAATGGCAAACTGGAATTAAAAAATGTTGAATATACAACCTGTCCTATTAAAACTGAAGATTGGTTGATACAAGGAAAATCTATAATACTCGATACAAAAAAAGGTGTAAGCACCGTAAAAGGTATGAAACTTAGATTTAAAGGTTTACCAATCTTGTATACACCATATTTATCTTTTCCAATGGGTGATTTTAGAAAATCTGGTTTATTAACTCCAGAAATTGGTAGCTCAGGTCGAAGTGGAAATGAAATTCGTTTACCTTGGTATTTGAATATCGCACCCAATTTCGATGCTACTATCACGCCACGTTTATTGAGCAATCGTGGTGTCCAAATAGCTGCAGAATTCAGGTACCTTACAAAACTAAACAAGGGTCAAATATCTGCAGATTATCTTCCTGATGACAGCATAATAAATGTAGCGCGTCATCAGTTTAAATTGCAACATCAAACTCTATTTAACAATGGTTGGCGAAATCAAATTCAATTCAGTGAAGTGTCGGATAATCAGTACTATGAGGATCTTGGTGGTACGCTCAGTATCTCTAGCATTACCCACCTCAATCGTAGTATGCGTTTTGACTACTACTCACAAAATTTCTCAATTTTAGGGCAAATACAAGATTATCAAACCATTGATAATGTTATTTCAGAGGATCAAAAACCATATCGACGCTTACCTCAAATCCTTATAAATGGTAGCTGGAATATACCCTTTGGTTTTAGATTTGGTTTTGATGGAGAAATTGTTAATTTTGATAGAAATATAGGTGTCACCGGCTGGAGATTAAATGCTACCCCAAAATTAGATATGCCAATAAATCGTCAAGGCTGGTTTCTTAATCCATCACTTGAACTAGACCATACCTTTTATGAGCTAAAAAATACTTTGCCAAATGAACAATCAAGAATATTAAGAATAACACCCATTGCAAGTTTAGATACTGGTTTATTTTTAGAACGCAGTATGAAAAATTCCAATCGTATTCAAACTATTGAACCAAGACTGCTTTATGCATATATACCAGAGCGTGACCAGAGCGACATACCAATTTTTGATACAATAATACCTGATTTTAACCTTGTTCAGCTTTTCCGTAAGAATCGTTATTTAGGAATTGACAGAATTGGAGATACTAATCATGTAAGTGTCGGCATTACGACTCGAATACTTAATTTTTCCTCGGGTCAAGAACTAATGTCAGCAACGATAGGGCAAACAAAATATTTGAACAATCGAAGAGTAAAATTACCAAATCAAGTTATTTCATCAAACAAAACATCTGATTATGTTGCACAACTTCGTATTTTGTTATTTAAAAATATAAATTTAGACTTTGGTCATCAATGGGGAGCTGGAAATGAAAATACAACAAGATCAGAAGCAAGGCTTCAATATAAACCAGCAAAAAATAAAATATTAAATGTTGCTTATCGATATCGAAAAGAATCTTTAGAGCAAGCTGATTTATCCTGGTCATGGCCCATTGCAAATCGTTGGAATTTTGTAGGGCGCTATAATTTCTCATTACGTGACAGTGAAGTTCTTGAGCAATTTTTTGGTTTAGAATACGAAAGTTGCTGTTGGGGATTACGTTTTGTTTCACGTCGTCACCTTTCAACTCGAAATGGAGCTTATGATTCTTCTTTTGGTTTACAATTAGTGCTGAAAGGGATGACAAGTGTTGGTACAGCAGCTGACAAACTATTAGAACGTGGTATTCTTGGATACTCTGCAGACATAAGGTAATAAATTTTGTTAAAAATTAATATTTTATTCACAATACTTGCTGTAATAATTTCAACAAATTTGTTTGCTAATAATCATACAAAGGAAGTTCAATCATTAGATGGCATAGCAGCAATTGTAAATGAAGGTGTAGTCTTGAGAAGCCAATTCATAGAGGCCTTAGAGTTGATCAAACAGCAAGCAGATGATCAAAATATGCAATTGCCTCCAGAAGATATTTTGAGAGAACAAGTTTTAGAGCGGCTGATAATTACTGAACTCCAAATGCAACGTGCAAAAATGATTGGACTGACTGAGCAAATATCTGACCAATATTTAAATAATTCTATACAACAAATTGCTGATCAAAACGGAATCAGTTTCGAAGAAATGCCTGAATTGCTTGCAAAAGATAATATCGAATACGCTGATTTTCGTGAAGGTCTTCGCGAGGATTTAACATTAAGAGAGTTAACAGGGCTTGAAGTACTCAGAAATATCAGAGTGTCTGAACGTGAAATAGAGCAATGTAAACTTGATATTGAAAGCAATGTCGTGATTAATGCTGATTGGCAACTTTCGCACATACTTTTATCTATTCCAGAGTCAGCATCATCTAATGAAATTTCTTTTATTGAAGAAAAAGCTCTAGAAATTTATGAGCTTTTAGAGGAGAGTGAAGATTTTCGTGAACTTGCAGCGCTTCACTCAGATGGACCGACAGCTCTTGAAGGAGGATCTCTTGGTTGGTTAAATGGACAGCAAATTCCCTCGATATTTGTTGACGTTTTACAAAATATGGAAGCTGGTGAAGTAACAACACCGTTTAGAGCGCCAAATAGTTATCACATAGTAAAGGTTGATGATGTGCGTTCAACGATTGAGCGAAGTGAAATTAATCAATCTAAAATTAGACATATTTTGATTACGCCAAATGAGATTATTGATGATGCAACAGCAAAGCAACGTTTAAATGATGCAATTGAAAAAATAAATCAAGGTGTTGATTTTGGCGTACTTGCTAAATTGTTATCAGATGATGTCGGAACAGCTAATCTGGGAGGCGATCTAGATTGGCAGGAAACGTCAAATTTTACATCAGAGTTTAAAAAGGTAGCTGATCTAGCCGAAATTGGTGAAGTGACTGAACCATTTAGTTCACAATTTGGATGGCATATTCTTGAAGTGATCGATCGTCGGGTTTATGACAATACCGAAGAAATGAAAGAGATGAATTGTGTGAATCGTATTAGAATCAGTAAACAAGAAGAAGAAACATTGCTATGGCTTCAAGAAATGAGGGATGAGGCTTACGTAGATTCACGTATATAGTTATGAAGTTAAGAAAACCTCTTGTAATCACCGCCGGAGATCCAGCTGGCATTGGTCCAAAAATCTGTTCTTCTCTTGTGAATACAGATCTGGTATCTGATATCGTTGTTATCGGTGATGCTTCATTGCTTGATGATAAGCTTAATGTAATCCATACACCATTCCCAGTGCCAGTAATAGCAGGATCTCCAGATCACAGAAATTCTGAAACATTATTAGAGGGTTTAAGGATAGCTGTAAGAGGATGCCTTGAAAATAAATTTTCAGGAATGGTTACTGCTCCTTTAGCAAAGAATATAATAGCTGAATCTGGGACACCTTTTACAGGTCATACTGAATTTTTAGCAGATCTTACCAAAACTGACTTACCCGTTATGATGCTTGTTGTGGATAATCTTAGAGTAGCTCTTGCAAGTACACATATACCACTTCGTGAAGTACCCAACTTTATAACAAAAAGAAGGCTATCAAGAGTACTAAAAACCTTACATAATGATCTCAAATTTAAGTTTAATATTGATGATCCTGAGATTTTAGTCTGCGGCCTAAACCCACATGCAGGGGAAAATGGATATATAGGTAAAGAAGATAAAGAAATTATTACACCCACTGTTTACGAATTATCAAAACTGGGCATGAAGGTGCGTGGGCCAGTTGCTGCTGATACAGCTTTTACATCTGTAACAGGTCACAAAGATGCTATTCTAGCGATGTATCATGACCAAGGTCTACCAGCTTTAAAATTTGCAGGTTTTGGGCATGCTGTCAACGTAACCCTAGGGTTACCAATAATAAGAACTTCAGTTGATCATGGCACAGCATTTGATTTAGCAAGCTCAGACACAATAGACTCAAGCAGTCTTATAGCAGCGATAAAGCTTGCAAAAGATTTGGCTGCTAATTGATGTTAGCTAAATATCCCCGTAAACGCTTCGGTCAGCATTTCTTAACTGATAAAAATATTGTTAATGATATTTTAAAAGCAATTAACCCTTCTAATGAAGATGTAATTGTTGAGATTGGGCCAGGTCAGGGAGCAATCACAAATAAATTAACGAAAAATACCAAATTTTTACATGCTATAGAGATTGATCGAGACCTTGCTAACTTCTTAAAAAAAAGGTTTGAAAAAAATTCAAAGATAATTATTCATGAAGCTGATGCCTTGAATTTTGATTATTCTAAGCTTGGAAATAAAATGCGTATTGTCGGAAATTTTCCCTACAATATATCTACGCCATTATTATTTCATCTCCTAAAGTTCAAAAATTCTATTATTGATATACACTGTATGTTGCAAAAAGAGGTTGTAGATAGAATGTCTGCTAAACCAGGCAATAAAACTTATGGACGTCTGGGGATAATGCTTGGATGCCATTTGGAAATTGAGCCCTTATTTCATGTCGATAGATCAGCTTTCTTTCCTGCGCCAAAAGTTACCTCAACAGTTGTAAAGCTTACCCCCCTAAAAAATAATAAATTTCAAATAAAAGATGAAGATATTTTTTCAAAAATAGTTGCTGAGGCTTTTATGAAAAGAAGAAAAACAATACAAAATTCTCTTAAAAAATTGATCAATATTTCTGATCTCGATGCTGTAAACCTTGATCCAAAACTACGTCCTGAGCAAATTAGCATTAAAAAATATGTTGAGCTTAGCAATCATCTTGTTAAGAACTTAAGTTAGGATACGATGATGAACAACATCGATTGCAATATAGAAGTTCAAGTTGTAAGTGATTACATTGATGATCAATCTGAACCAAGATCTAATCAATATGTCTTTGCCTATACCATCAGAATTTTAAATCAAGGTAACGTTGCAGCGCAATTAATTAGCCGTCACTGGATAATTACTGATGCTAATGGAAAAATTCAGGAAGTGGATGGAGATGGTGTTGTCGGAGAACAGCCATACTTAAATCCAGGAGAGGAATTTAGTTACTCAAGTGGGGCAATAATTGAAACACCAGTGGGTTCAATGCATGGCATTTATAAAATGATCGCAGATGATGGTATTACTTTTGACGCACCAATTGCACCATTCACGCTTGCTGTTCCAAGAATCCTAAATTAGTTTTAGAAAAATGGCAGTATATGCAATAGGTGATATTCATGGATGTTATGACCCTCTTTTAAATCTAGTTGATTCTATAAAATTTGATCCCTCTAGAGATAAATTATGGTTTGTTGGTGACTTAGTTAATCGAGGTCCAAAATCTCTTGAAGTTTTAAGGTTTGTAAAGAGCTTGGGTAATTCTGCAATAACGGTTCTTGGAAATCATGATCTCTATCTGTTAGCGCTTCAATCAGATGGAGTAAAAAATCATAATGATTCATATTTTCTAAAAAAAATATTGGATGCTCCAGATTTAGATGAAATTTGTGAATGGTTGAGGAATTGTAAACTTGCATACTATGATAAAGATTTAAATACCATAATGGTTCATGCAGGAATTTATCCGACATGGAGCTGGGAAGAAACATTGATTTATGCAGGTGAGGTAGAAAACATACTAAAAAATAATTACAAGGAATTATTTAGAGAAATGTATGGCAATAGCCCATTATGTTGGTCAAAAAAATTAAATAGTTTTGAAAGATTGGGTTTTATAATTAATTGTCTGACTCGTATTAGAGTAGTTACAAATAATTATGAATTAAATTTTTCTCACAAGGGACCTCCTACGAATTTGAAGAAAGAACTTTTTCCTTGGTACTCAGCAGAAAAAAGAATATCTGAAGATATTAGAGTAATATTTGGACATTGGTCTCAACTTGGACTAAAAATTATGCCAAAGATTCTTTGTGCTGATACAAGTTGCGTATGGGGGGGAAAATTAACGGCTATTAGGCTAGACAGTGAGATACCAGAAATCATTCAGGTTTCTAATTGATTTATTCTCACATAAGAAATAAATTCATAATCATATTGATCCATATCAGAAGCTTTATGTTTTTGTGAATCTATCAATTTCCATTGATTCTTCTTTATTTCTGGGAAAAAAGTATCTCCTTTTATCTCTGCATAAACTCTAGTTAAATATAATTTATCGCTAATTGGTAAAAATAGATTATAAATTTGACTACCTCCAATAACCATAATTTCTTTAGCGTCATTAGTAAGATTAATAGCTTCCTCATGAGAGCCTACTACATGACCTCCCTCAGCTTTGAAGTTTTCTTGGCGAGAAATGATGATATTTTTTCGCCCCGGCAACGGTCTACCAATAGACTCCCATGTAAGTCGTCCCATGATTATCGGTTTACCCATAGTCAAAGTTTTGAAACGCTTTAAATCATTTGATAAATTCCATGGCAACTCACCCTGAAGGCCAATTACATTATTTTTTGATGCAGCGACAATAATGCTTATCATAAATTAAAACCTTAAACAGCAACTTTAGCTTTAATATGTGGATGGGAAACGTAATCTAATATTTCAAAATCTTCAAATTGGTAATCAAAAATACTATCTGGTTTTCTTTTAATTGATAATTTAGGTAAAGCAAAAAACTCACGAGACAGCTGCTCATCAGCCTGCTCAAGGTGATTCGAATATAAATGACAGTCTCCGCCGGTCCAAACAAAATCCCCGACACCAAGTTCTGTTTGCTGAGCTAACATATGTGTTAAAAGAGCGTAAGAAGCAATATTAAATGGTACCCCAAGAAAAATATCACAACTTCGTTGGTACAATTGACAAGATAATTTTCCATCGGCTACATAAAATTGAAATAAACAATGACATGGCGGTAATGCCATGTTTTGAATTTCTGCTACATTCCATGCACTTAATATTATCCTGCGAGAATCAGGCGATTCACGCAACTGAGTTATAATCTGCTTGATTTGATCAACCGACTTGCCGTCGGGTGTGGGCCAATTACGCCATTGCACACCATAAACTGGACCGAGATCCCCATCTTTATCTGCCCATTCGTTCCAAATTGAAACACCATTATCCTTTAAATATTTAATATTACTGTCGCCCATTAAGAACCATAACAGCTCGTATATTATCGAACGTAAATGAAGTTTTTTTGTGGTTACCAAAGGAAACCCCTCACTAAGATCAAAGCGCATCTGATGACCGAAAACACTCAAGGTACCTGTGCCTGTTCGATCCTCCTTAAATGTGCCGTTATCACGTACATGACGCATCAAATCTAAATATTGTTTCATTTTAGCGTTTTATCTCCGAAGCTCGGTAAGCCATAAAAATAAATAAAAAACCAACCACAATCATTGGTGCGCTTAGAATTTGACCCATAGTTACCCATCCCAATGCAAGATATTCTAGATGTGCATCTGGAATGCGATAAAACTCAACTGCGAAACGAAAACTACCATAAAAAAATAAAAACATTCCTGAAACAGCAAGATAAGGTCTTGGTTTTGAGGAGTATATCCATAATATTAAGAACAATAAAAGGCCTTCTAGGAATGCTTCGTAAAGCTGTGTAGCATGCATAGAAATATCATTTACTTTAAAAGCCCAAGCAACGTCTGTGGGTTTTCCCCAAAGCTCACCGTTTATAAAATTTCCTAACCGCCCAAAACCTAAGCCAAGCGGAACAATAGGCGCTATAAAATCTGTCATCTTCCAAATTGAATGACCTAATCTTTTACCATAAAGCCACATAGATGTCATAACACCTACTAATCCCCCATGAAATGACATGCCTCCCTGTGTAATCTTGAAAAGATAAAGAGGATCATGGATGAGTTGTTCCCAACCATAAAAAATAACATAGCCAATCCGACCGCCAAATATCACTCCTAACATGCCGTAAAATAAAAGGTCATTTAACTCTTCAGAATTAACTGGAGAATCATTGCGATGACATCGATAGTTAGCTAGCCTCCAAGCTGTAACAAAAGCAAAAATATACATTAGCCCATACCAACGAACTTTGAGCGGTCCAAGAGCAAATATAATTGGATCAATTTCTGGGTATGTAAACATGAAATCCTGCTAGTTATTAATTTAGAATAGTTATCATAATCAGTTTCTAGTGCATGTAATAGTATTGTATCTTAAAGGAGTGAAAAAATGCCCAATCATCTTGCAAAAGAAACTAGTCCATACCTCCTTCAGCATTCCAATAATCCTGTTAATTGGTTCCCTTGGGGTAAAAGTGCTTTTAAAGAGGCCAGAGAAAAAGATAAACCAATACTGTTATCAATAGGTTATTCAGCTTGTCATTGGTGTCATGTAATGGAGCATGAATCTTTTGAAAATAAATATATAGCAGAAACGATGAATCGTTTATTCATAAATATCAAAGTTGACCGTGAAGAACGCCCGGATATAGATAAAATTTATCAAGCTTCTCATCAAATAATTACTCAAAGAGGCGGAGGTTGGCCATTAACAATGTTTCTAGACGGAGATAATCATGAGCCTTTTTTTGGAGGAACCTATTTTCCCAGTGAAGCTAGGAATGGTTTACCTGCATTTTCGGAGCTATTGGAGAAAATATCTTCTTATTATCATGAAAATCGTGAGGAAATTCATAAGCAAAATAAAAAGTTAATCGAGATACTTGAAGAATTAGAGCCATATAATAGAGGTATAAAAATTAGACTAAGCAAAAAACCGCTTAAAGATGCTAACAAAACTTTTGCAGAAAACTTTGACAGAGATTTTGGTGGCTTTAGCCCTGCGCCTAAATTTCCTAATTCTTCAATAATAGAGAGACTTTTAAGGGATTGGAGAGATAGTGCCACTAAGGTTGAACCAGATTTAGAGTCCTTAATTATGTCAACCTTAACTTTAACTCGTATGGCAAATGGCGGAATTTTTGACCATATAGAAGGCGGTTTTTTTCGTTATTCAATAGATAAGTATTGGCAAATACCTCATTTCGAGAAAATGTTATATGACAATGGCTTGTTAATGGCCATTTATGCACAAGCATCAATAGCTACTGGTGAGATATTGTTTACTGAGACAGCTAACGAAATTGCTAATTGGATACTCTCTGAAATGAAAGCAAGTAACGGTGGATTTTTTTCATCACTTGATGCAGATTCAGATGGCAAAGAAGGTCTTTATTATTTATGGAAACCTGAACAAATTAAAAATTTACTTGGTGAAGAATATTCAATTTTTGAAAAAAGATTTGACCTTAATTCTGAAGCAAACTTTGATGGAAAATGGCATCTAGCTGCCAAAAATCAAATCGATAATGAAGATGAAATTAACTCAATTAAAAAATCAAAAAAAATCTTATCAGCAAATAGAAAAAAGAGAATCAAGCCAGCGCGAGATGAAAAACAACTTATGTCATGGAATGCCCTGGTAATCAAGGGATTGGCTATTACTGGACGTAACTTAAATAGACCTGATCTAACAGAAGCCTCGTCAAAAGCTTGTGCCTTTGTAAGAGAAAAAATGTATATAAATAATAGACTTTATGCTGCTTTTACTAACGGAAAAACTCGATTTCCAGCATATTTAGATGATCATGCATTTATGCTTGATGCTCTTCTAGAGCTTCTTCAGTCTAACTGGCAAACAGAAAATTTAAATTTTGCAATTCAAATTGCTGACTTGATGCTAGAGTATTTTGAAGATAAAGAAAATGGTGCATTCTTTTTTACAGCAAAAGATCAAGATAAACTTATTTATACGCCAAAACCTATTATTGATGAGGCTCTTCCATCTGGAAATGGAGTTGCAACTTTTTCACTACAAAGGCTAGGCTACTTAATCGGTGAAAAACGTTATATCAATGCAGCAGAAAATTCATTGAAATGTACATGGGAAAGTATTGAAAAATATCCACATGGACATGTCACTCTATTGAAGGCTTTAGAGGAGTATTTAGAGAAACCAGAAATAATTATTATTAGGGGTAAATTAAATGAAATAGAGCGATGGCGTGATTCGGCATCAAGGTTATACTCACCGCGTCGAATGATTTTTGCTATTGATGAAAATGAAAAAAGATTACCAGGATCACTTAAAGATAGAAAACCAATTATAGGTAAAAAAATTGCTTATAAATGCACTGGCAATGAATGTACATTACCAATTACTAACTGGGAAGAACTTGTTAGAAGTCTTAGCAAAGATTCAAATAAATTAGATTAAAAAATTTAATAAATTAATTTTATTTCAACTCATCTTCGATAGTATAGCGATCGCTGCGACGTTGCATGGCTGTACCTAATTCGTTAGTAACCCATAACTCAATAGGGCTCTTTCCTCTAATCTGAAAATTCTGTCTATTTTCTTTTTCCTGCCTAAAACGAACGCAATTCCATGGTATCAGTAAGCAATCTGGAGCATGCTTGGGTTCAATATTTTTATTATGTACTATCCAAAATCCATCATCATTCAATGCAATGTCAACTTGTGAGTAATCAGATGATCCAACTTTGATTTCTTCATTATTAAAGTTTGCGCTAACTGGCCTTTTATTTGTTTCATATAACTCTGCAAGTTCACGCCAAATACCAACATACTTTTTTGGTGTATACATGACAGCCGCTAAAGCAACTATTGTTAATATTGAAAAGATACCTATAGGTGAAGCTAAGAAATTCATATAATTCTTTCTAAAATTAATTTTTTTAAAGAAGTGTAAATATACTTACAGAAATTACTCAATGTAAATCGCTATTCCTTGTACGATCTCTACTTGTATTCTGTTTGAGGGAATAACTCCACGCTCGGTAATTACAACTGCAGAAGCTCCAACTTTTGCAGCTTGTCTTTTTAGTTCGTCAACTGCCAAATCAAGATTTTTTTGCTGAGTTAGACCTAAACCAGATGATGCTTTTATTAAAGCTATTTTTTCTGCATTATTTGGCATCTCATTCAATAACTTGACGACATTATAATCTTCAATTACGGGTCTTACATTACCAGTTATTAAGGCTGAACCATTTGCACAGCCTAGAAGAATACTCGATAAAACAAATATGATAAATAATCTCATTCTCACATCCAAAATGAATTTTCCAAAAATAAAAAAATTAAAAATCAATGAATAACTCAGTCAATAAAATTTAATTGTTGAGGTTTTGTAATTCAAAATCAACTCGCTTCCAAATGTTATTCTCACGAACAATCTCATAGGCTGGCCAGTATTGATTATCAATTTTTAATGTAATAACTTCTTCAGCATCATTCCATGTAACAGTTTTTAACCTAACTGATTCTTGATGTCTAATATTTTTTATTATTTCAATAAATGAGTCTAAATTTGGTATTTTGATTCCATTAACCTCGATTATTCGCCGTCCAGCCCACAGACCATAGCGTGTTGATGGAGATCCATAGTTAAAATAAGCTACATAAACACCACTCGTCTCAATACCCCTTTGAGCTGCCATAGCACGATGAGGATTTTGAATAAGAGCACCTGCCCAAGAAATAGCTCTATTTATTCCATTGCCATCTAATTTTGAAGTTTTTACTAAAATTTCATGGACACTATCATTTCGCCACAAAACTACTTTCACCTGAGGTTTTTGCACTGCTTTTTCCAGCTCTCTATAAGAGGTGACAGGATTTCCATCTATAGCAAGAATAACATCACCATTCTTTAGTAATTTAGAAGCGGAACTATCTGCAACTATTCTTGTAATAATAAGTGCGCGCCGTCTATCTGGATTATTTGCTTCCAATCTTTCAATCCATTCTTCATTAATACCCATTTTTCGTAGAGCAAAAAGAGGAGAATATAAAAATTCAGCCTCTAAAGAATAAAATGGAAGCTTATCACGAACAGTTTCGATAAATTGTAAAATTACATCGCTACTGATACCCCTGTTTAATTGAGAAATTTCATTTCCAGATTGCAGGACAAAGCTTGACCAACTTGCATATACATGACCATCTTTATCAACTAATACACCATCAAATTCTGTAGGTGCATTTACAAGATCTATACCTTCGATATTTGTATCTCGAAAACGCAGTGTTCTTGATAAAGGCATGATTAATGGATCTACAGATGAAACCTTACTTTCTTGATGGATAAGTTGATGATCAGGCTTTATTCCAACAACTAAAACATCATCGCCAGGTACAAGTTGTTTTGTATTAAATTCAGCACTCTGAACAGGTGTATCACCGATACTCTCAGGGTCATATGAGACAATTGCAAGATTATGCAATGGATGAAGCTGTTGAATCTTAGCGTCCACCTCTAAGGAACCAGCGAAAGTAATTTTTACATCACCAATAGCAATTGGGACTGTATTTCGATCAACCAATACATATCCAAGCTTTTTATCAATAATCAGACCTGTACCATAGTAGTGCTGTTCTGATACCCCTGATAATGCATATGGTAGATCAAACGACACAACAACCAATGAAGAAGAGATTTTCTGTAAGCGTGAATCATTATATTCTTTTAATTTTGTACTTTTAACCTCGACAGTCTTTTGTGCTGAATTATCAGGCAGTGTACGGCAAGGCCACGTTCCCAAAATATCATCACGAACACATCTCTTAGTAGGGAACCAAACATTATTCATTTCAATAAGTCTTACAGTAGAATTTTGAGGATTCTCCATATTCACATAACGAACAGTTATGCGTTCATCTTTGAGCTCACTTATAGCAGCTTCAAAGTCATCTAAGTCACTTATGGACTCTCCATTCATCTCAAGGATTACTGCGCCACGTGGGATTGCGGACTTAGACAACAAATATCCAGGATTAGCGACATAAATACCACTAGGCTTGAGATTATAATGTCTGGCCTGCTGATACGACAGGGTATGTAAAATTCCATTTCCAAATTCAAAATATTCATCAGGTGTTATTGAATGTAAATCATCAACTGTAATTTTTTGAAGAATCCTTTTTCCACCTCGTTCAAGCTCTATAAGGATTTTTTCACCTACATTAGCATCAAGAATCATCTCAAGCGGGATAAATTCAGTTATCAACTGATCATTGATATTTATTAAAATATCTCCGGAGTGAAATTTACTGTATGCCTTTGAGTCTGGAATTACCTGATCAACAACCAACATGCTAGTTTGATTTTTGTTTTTTAATCGAGCAAGTTGTTCTGAATCTGAAGATAAGCCAAGCCTCCTTAGTTCATCATAAGGTTTACTTTTAAAAATAGTTTGTAAAGTTCCTCGAGTCACTTTTTTTTGAGATTGTATTGCTCTTAAAGCTCTATCAACTCTATTTAATGGAAGGAAAAAACTACTTGCTGCAGAGCTTGCGCCGCCTGCATTTAATGCAACTACATTACCATCGATA